>Ga0116151_10000173_pt1 | contig 55596 bp, 53 predicted proteins | sample AD_UKC117_MetaG_FD_89893 | JGI IMG/M metagenome (GOLD analysis project Ga0116151, IMG submission 89893) | Active sludge microbial communities of municipal wastewater-treating anaerobic digesters from Hong Kong - AD_UKC117_MetaG | ecosystem: Engineered > Bioreactor > Anaerobic > Digestate...
ACCCGCCTCTCCGTCTCGACCGTACCGTTGACCCCAGCCAATCACCGTGCTGATATGCACCCCCACCACCCGCGCGATCTCCTTCCACGTCAATTGCAACTCTTCGCGCAAGCGTAACGCTTGATGCCGACGTTCCTCTTGCGCTTCCGGCGATAAACTCCGCGCATCGATCTTTTTCATGCCGTGGATTATACCAATATCATCTAAATAATTGCCGGGTTAATAATAAGTCGGAGCGAAAGGTCTAATAATCTGTATCGGATATGCTAGGTGTAGAACGTCTAAAGCACCTAACGCTAAAGCTCACCTGCACACAGAGTGCGTCAGGTGGAGCAATTTTCTAGCCCTGTACTATTTTTTGTTATTTTAATTCTTAAATCATTTAATGTAATCTGGGAATCTAGTAATTTCCATGATGCCCAACCATTTATTGTATTTCTATTGCTACCAGCATTATTAATACAAGCTAATGCTGCATATGATGGACTACGGAAGTTTTGGCCCAAAACATTAATAATGCCACCTTCGAGTATTGTCGCAATAAATTTTTGCTTCTTCTTTCCTCTTGGACCATACTCTATAAATAATTGCTGTCCTACTGGAATGAGATTTTTTTCGATGAGGGTTAATAATGTAATGTCACCTCGTTCTCGCCCAAGAACACTATCTGATGAAGCATCAACTTGCTCATTGCTTGTATCAAATGAAGGCTGATATTCTTCAGGAAATTCATAAATAATTTCAGATGATTTTCCTACTTGTGAATATTTAGATATTTTCCACAACCTTACTTCATATCTTTGTGTTTTGCCCAATCTTTAAGATCATTAGATATGTAATCAATCGGTATTGCAATAATAGGATTTAAAGAAAATATTGAACTTAAAACTTTTCTAACATCAATTTCTTTAATCTTCAGTTCATTAAATTTTTCTTTCACTTCTTCATCATTAGAATACATGTTGGAAGCTATATCAATTAATTTTGATTTGGTTCCATCTTGAAGTGATGCTAAGATTTGTTTTGTAACTTGTGGTGCTATATGATTCCAAACATTATGAGAACCAAGCTCGGCTTCTACGATATACCATTTTTTATTTTCAATATCTATTGCAAAACCATCTGGAATTGTACCGGTCCCACTGCTAGTAGAAATTTTTGCCTTAGGTAAATAAATAGAACTTGGTCCAAATAAATGCTCATAATTATTTTTCACAACAATTTCTAATTCATTTTCATCATTGAATGTATTATTAAAAAACTTTTCATCGTTATAGATGATCATATTTTCCTCTTTTGTGTTATTGGGCTAACAGGGCGACCCGCCTTGGTGCGCTCCTGAATCAGGGAACGTTCCAGTCCCGCCAGTATCCCAACCATTTGCCACATAACATGGCTCTAGCGTAGCAAGCTAGCGGAAAAATATAGATATGGAAACCACAGCCTAAATCACTTTCGATACCATGGTTCCCTCAGTGCAATTAATTGCATTCTCCCACGGGGAAGACTCTAGGCGTGTACCCATCGGACAGGGGAAGCTAGGCAAGCAGTAATAAGGAGCTGTAACCGCTTCCCAAGGCGAAATTTCGGCGGGTTTTGGCAGGAAATACTGCGGTCGGTAATCAAGCCCCAAGACCCCAAGCTTTGAAAATTGTGGGGCACATTTTCCGTATCAAAACAAAAAGCACTTGGCCTAGGTTGAAGTACTAAGCCAAGTGCTTGTTTTGATTGGTCGGGGCGAGAGGATTTGAACCTCCGACCACCTGCACCCCATGCAGGTGCGCTACCAGGCTGCGCTACGCCCCGAATTACAATTGCAGCTGCGATCAAGCTGCCGTAAGGGTTGATGATATTAATTTAACTGCCCAGGTTTGCCAAGCATTTCGCTTCCTGGTTCAGGGTGATCGCGCCATGTGAGGATCGGTAGAAATCGGCGATCCGATACCGATAGCCTACAGGATTGACCCCTTTTGAAACGACAGCGTACGCTTTTCGTCAGTTAAAGTGGGGGTTAAGCTTAGACATTACGCAAGGCGATTCTCCATTCGACACAGGCGCGACCGATATGAATCCACTGGCTGGTTTGATCATGGGCTCCACCTCTGACTGGAGCACGTTGGAACACGCGGCGAACACGCTGGAGGCGCTCGGCGTACCCCACGAAATTCAAGTCGTTTCAGCACATCGTACTCCCGATTTGCTGTTCGAATATGCCGCGACCGCCGAATCGCGTGGGCTGGAGGTGATCATCGCCGGAGCCGGCGGCGCTGCTCACTTGCCGGGAATGGTCGCCGCTAAAACCGTGTTGCCGGTGCTAGGCGTGCCGATCCAATCGCAAGCACTCAACGGCCTGGATTCACTGCTCTCCATCGTCCAGATGCCAGGCGGGATTCCAGTTGGCACCCTGGCTATCGGCAAGGCGGGCGCGATCAACGCAGCGTTGCTGGCTGCTGCGCTGCTCGGCAACAAGTATCCGGCAATCCGCGAGGCGGTGCGTAATTTCCGCGCCCGCCAGACCGAGCAGGTGTTGAGCCAACCTGATCCACGGAGCGGCGCACAATGAACGTCGGGATCGTCGGCGGCGGGCAGTTGGCGCGGATGCTGGCTTTGGCTGGCTATCCACTGGACCTCCAATTCCAGATTCTCGATCCAGCCGCCGATGCCTGTGCCGGACAGGTCGCCACACTGATCCGGGGCGATTACGACGCCGAAGCTCGGCTGAACTCGCTGGCCGACTGGGCCGATGTCGTGACCTTCGATTTCGAAAACGTGCCAGCCGCCACTGCTCGCGCGTTGGAACAGCGAGTGGCGGTCTATCCGCCGGCGCTGGCGTTGACCGTGGGACAAGATCGGCTGTACGAAAAAACCCTGTTTTGGGAGCTGGGCATTCCGACTCCGGTGTTCGCCACCATCGATAGTCTGGAGGATCTGCGGGGTGCCGCGATTCGGGTGGAATTGCCGGCGGTGCTCAAAACCCGCCGTTTGGGCTACGACGGCAAGGGCCAGCGGGTATTACGCACCCCTGAGGACATCGAGCCGGCTTGGCGGGAATTGGGTGGGGTACCGCTGATTTTGGAGGGGTTCGTGCCCTTCGAGCGGGAGATCTCGGTGCTGGCGGCGCGAGGACGCGGGGGCGAAACTCTGCTTTACCCTCTCGTCGAAAACCACCATCGCGACGGTATTCTGCGATTGTCGCGGGCACCGCATCATGATCGGGTGCTGGAGCATATCGGCTGGAACTATGCCCGCCGTTTGCTGGACCGCTTACGGTACGTTGGGTTGCTGGCCATCGAATTTTTCGTCCACGAAGGCCGCCTGATCGCCAACGAAATGGCGCCGCGTGTTCACAATTCTGGACACTGGACCATCGAGGGCGCGGAAACCAGCCAATTCGAAAACCATCTGCGAGCGATTCTTGGCCTGCCACTGGGTTCGACCGCCGCCGTTGGGTCGTCGGCCATGCTGAATTGCATCGGATCGATGCCCGAGCGAGAGGCAGTACTGGCGGTGCCCGGCGCGCACTATCACGCCTATGGCAAAGCCCCGCGCCCCGGCCGCAAGGTCGGCCATATCACGTTACATGCCGCCGATTCCGACGAATTGCGGGCCGGTCTGGAGCGACTGCTGCCCCTGGTCGGTTTTCAGCTCGACGAGTTCGACTCAATCGCCTAAAGCAAGCTGAGTTATACTTTTCGTCCCGTACAACATCCGCATCCCGCGCGCCAGCGCTTTCCGCCGAGCCTTTGAACGACTGATGACCGCCATGGACAAGACTTACGAACCGCACGCCATCGAAGAACGTTGGTACACCCATTGGGAAGAGCGAGGCTATTTCGCGCCCGGCGGCCAGGGCGAACCGTACTGCATCATGATCCCGCCGCCGAACGTCACCGGCACCCTGCACATGGGCCACGCTTTCCAAGACACCATCATGGACACGCTGACCCGTTATTACCGGATGAAGGGCTACAACGCCCTGTGGCAACCGGGCACCGATCACGCTGGCATCGCGACGCAAATGGTGGTGGAACGGCAACTGGCCGGCGAAGGCAAGACCCGCCACGATCTGGGACGCGACGCCTTCATCGAGCGCGTCTGGACCTGGAAAGCGGAATCCGGCGGCACCATCACCCACCAGTTGCGACGGATGGGCGCGTCGGTCGATTGGGCGCGGGAGCGCTTTACCATGGACGAAGGTCTGTCGGCGGCGGTGCGGGAAGTGTTCGTTCGGCTGTATGAGGAAGGCTTGATCTATCGCGGCCAGCGACTGGTAAACTGGGACCCGGTGCTGCATACCGCCGTGTCGGATTTAGAAGTGGTTAGCGCCGAAGAAAACGGCTTCATGTGGCATATCCGCTATCCGCTGGCCGAGGGTGGCGGCGATTTGATCGTCGCCACCACCCGCCCGGAAACCCTGCTGGGCGACACCGCCGTTGCCGTGCATCCCGATGACGAGCGCTACAAGAATCTAATCGGCCTGCATGTAGCCTTGCCACTGACGGGCCGCACGATTCCCATCATTGCTGACGAATACGTCGATCCGACCTTCGGTACCGGCTGCGTCAAGATCACGCCGGCGCACGACTTCAATGACTACGCGGTCGGTCAGCGCCACAAGCTGCCGCTGCTCAATATCTTCACCGCCGACGCCAAAATCAACGACAACGGCCCCGACAAATATCGCGGCCTGGATCGCTTCGAGGCCCGCAAACGAGTGGTCGCCGATCTGGAAGAATTGGGATTGATGGAGGACATCAAGCCGCACAAGCTGATGGTGCCACGCGGAGACCGTAGCCACGCCGTCATCGAACCGTTTCTGACCGATCAGTGGTACGTCAAAACCGGACCTTTAGCCGGTCCAGCCATCGCCGCCGTCAAAACCGGCAAGATCAAATTCATCCCGGAAAACTGGGAAAAGACCTATTTCGACTGGTTGAACCGGATCGAGGACTGGTGCATCAGCCGGCAGATTTGGTGGGGTCATCGGATTCCGGCTTGGTACGACCCACGGGGTCAGGTCTACGTCGGTCGCGACGAGGCGGAAATTCGCGCCAAACACCGGCTCGGCCCGGACGTGGCACTGACCCAAGATCCCGACGTACTGGACACCTGGTTTTCCTCGGCGCTGTGGCCGTTTTCGACACTGGGTTGGCCAGAGAACACCGAGGCGCTTAAGACCTTTTATCCGACCAGCGTCCTGGTCACCGGCTTCGACATCATTTTCTTCTGGGTCGCTCGGATGATCATGATGGGCCTGAAATTCATGGGCGATGTGCCGTTTCGGGAGGTCTACATTCACGGCCTGGTGCGGGATCAGGACGGCCAGAAGATGTCGAAATCCAAGGGCAACGTGCTCGACCCGCTCGACCTGATCGACGGCGTGGACCTGGATGAACTGGTCGTCAAGCGCACCACCGGTCTGATGCAGCCGCAGATGGCCCCGAAAATCGAGAAGGCCACCCGTAAGCAGTTCCCGGACGGCATCCGCGCCCACGGCACCGACGCCCTGCGCTTCACCTTCGCCGCGCTGGCGACCACCGGCCGCGACGTGGTATTCGACATGGGTCGGGTGGAAGGCTACCGCAACTTCTGTAACAAGCTGTGGAACGCCGCCCGCTACGTGCTGATGAACACCGAAGGGAAGGATACCGGACCAAATGGCGGCGAAATCGAGCTGAGCCAAGCCGACCGCTGGATTCTGTCTCGCCTGCAGGAGACGATTGCCGAAACTCATGCAGCGGTGCAGAGTTATCGCTTCGATCAGATGGCCCAAGCCATTTACGAATTCACCTGGAACGAGTTCTGCGACTGGTATCTGGAGCTATCCAAACCAGTGCTGACTGACCCCGCCAGTTCCGAGGCAGCTCAGCGCGGCACGCGACGCACGCTCGTCCAAGTGTTGGAAACCTTGCTGCGATTGTTGCATCCGCTGATGCCGTTCATTACCGAGGAGATTTGGCAACGAGCGGCGCCGCTGGCTGGGGTAATCGGCGACACCATTATGCAACAGCCCTACCCGGAGGCTGAGAAGACGCAGCTGGACGCAACGGCGGTTGCCGAAGTGGAATGGCTGCAACAGTTCCTGCTGGGCGTACGTCGCATCCGTGCCGAAATGAATATCGCTCCCGGCAAACCGCTGCCAGTGCTGTTACAGCACGGTGCTGCCGAAGATCGGGAACGGCTGGAGCGGCATCGGCGGGCCTTGACGACGCTGGGCCGACTGGAATCCATTGCCTGGTTGGACGAACAGGATCCAGCGCCGGAAGCGGCGACCGCGCTAGTGGGTGGCATGAAAATCCTGATTCCCATGTCCGGTCTGATCGACAAGACGGCGGAAATCGCTCGTCTGACCAAGGAAATCGCCAAGCTTTGCCAGGAAGCGGAGCGAGGGGTTGCCAAGCTCAGCAATGCCAACTTTACTGGTCGTGCCCCGGCTGAGGTGGTTGAGAAAGAACGCGCCCGTGTCGCGGAACTCCAAACCGCCACAACCAAGCTGGAAGAGCAACTGGCGCGCATCCGGCAGTTGTGAGTTCGGAAATTTCACCAAAGAACTGAGGAGCAGACATGACTGAGGAAAATCTGGTGGACGCTCATGAATCCGCATCCGCACCCAATAAACCCAAGCTAGGTGAAAAAGTCACCAAGGTCGCCACCTACTACCATCCGCGAACCTGGAAGGAGAAAGGTTTGTGGTGGACGATCGGTTTGTTTTTGGTCACTTACGTCATCGTGGTCATCGTACTCGGCTTCATCTGGTCGCGTTCGCCCGGTGAGTTCGACGTGCGCCAAAACGCGCTGGAAAAAGCCCATAACGAGCAGAAAAAACTGGTGCCGGGCTACGTGACTACCGCCACGACCATTCGCATCGCCGAAACCCTGCTGGATAAACCGGGCGGCTATCTCAGCAACGATGTCACGCCGCCTGGCGTCTATCTGGACAATATCCCCAATTGGGAATTTGGGGCGCTGACCGAATTGCGCGACCTGACCCGCGCCCTGCGCAACGATTTCAGCCGGTCCCAGACTCAATCGGTCGAGGACAAGGATTTGCAGGCAGCCGAGCCGAAGTTCAATTACGATTCAAACCACTGGATTTTCCCGGCTACCGAGTCGGAATACCGTGATGGCATCAAGGCACTTTATCGTTATCTGGACCGGCTCGCTGACGAGAAAGCCTACGATGGGCAGTTCTTCACTCGCGCCGACAACCTGAACGCCTATCTGACAGTGGTCGGGACACGGCTGGGCGGTCTGGCGCAACGGTTAGCGGCCAGCGTCGGCCAGACCCGTTTCAACACCGATTTGGCCGGCGATACGCACGCTCGCCAGTCTACCCCAACCCCGAATCAGATCGAGGTTAAAACCCCATGGTTGAAAATTGACGACTATTTCTTCGAGGCGCGAGGCTACTCTTGGGCGCTGCTACACACGCTGAAGGCCCTGGAAGTGGATTTTCGCGACGTGCTCCAAAAAAAGAACGCCCTGGTGTCGCTCCAACAAATCATTCGCGAACTGGAAAATACCCAGAGTTTTATCTGGAGTCCGATGATCCTGAACGGCACCGGCTTTGGGCCGATGGCCAATCATTCGCTGATCATGGCATCGTACATCTCGCGAGCCAACGCCGCGATCATCGATCTGCGGAACTTGCTGCTACAAGGCTGAAATGGCGAATTTCAACACCCACCTGATGGGGGCGGCGGCGATCAGTGGATTGGCCGCCACCGTGCTGATCATGAGCAGCGCGGTGCCCCATCAGGCCGCCATTGGCTATTTTGTGCTGGGGGTGATCGGTGGCCTACTACCGGATATTGATCTACCCACCTCCGTTCCGGTTCGGATTGCCTTCGCGACATTGGCGGTGGTCGCGGGCTTCCTTGTAGTATTTACTTTCGGCAGCCGTTATTCACTCGCGGAACTGGTTATCCTGTGGTTCGGTTGTTTTTTGCTGATTCGCTATGGCTTGTTTACCCTGCTTGATCGATTTACCGTGCATCGTGGCTTGGTTCATACCGTTCCGATGGCGGTCGGTCTGGGATTGGCGACCACCGCCCTCGCCTTCCACGTTTTCAATGCGTCCGTCATTCATTCCTGGCTGTGCGGGACGTTTCTCACGATGGGCTTTATTGTCCATTTATTGCTGGACGAATTTTACAGCGTCGATTTGTTTGGCAAGAAACTACTAAAAAGCTCCTTTGGCACCGCGTTCAGCCTGGGCAGCCTGAACCAGCCTGTCGGCACGGCGGTTCTGTATCTGACGGTCATCGGCCTGTTTTTTCTGTGCCCCTCCCCCAAGCCTTTCGCCGAATTCGCGCTGAACCACGGCACCTATCGCGGTGTGACCCAGCGCCTGGTTCCTCACGACACATGGTTTCCGGGATTCCTGCGCCGAGTAACGCCGTCCAGTTTGTCAGATTGGTAACCCCTCGATCCCGGCCACCACACAACGGGTCAACATCCCGCCCAGGCGCCCGCTGAACCACCCGTCGTCTCCGGCGCTCGGCCACGCGGCGAAGCATGTGGAACCGGCAGCGAAGATGACGCAACTTGCGGGAGCGCTGCCGGTCACATTGGAAGGCTCACCGCTGGGAACCACGCCATGCTGATCAAGAAACCCGCCGATATCCATCCATCCGAGATTACCCCACCCGAACTGTACGCTCGCCGTCGCGAGTTTCTAAAATCCGCCGCCGCGCTGGGCGCCGCCGCGTTATTGCCGCCAATATTGGGCAGCAACACCGCTCGCGCGGCGGATAACGATCTCAAGCCAACGCCCTACCAAGATGTGACGTCTTACAACAACTTCTACGAATTCGGCTCCAGCAAGACCGATCCGGCGGAATATGCCGGCAGCCTGAAAACCAAGCCCTGGACGGTCACTGTGGAAGGCCATTGCGAAAAACCGGGCCAGTACGCGCTGGAGGATTTTCTGGCGCCGCATCAGGCAGAAGAGCACATCTACCGGTTGCGCTGCGTGGAGGCGTGGTCGATGGTGGTGCCGTGGCTGGGGATTCCGCTGGGCAAGATTTTGCCGCGCTTCCAACCGACCTCGAACTCCAAGTACGTCGAACTCGTCACCTTGCTCGATCCGGCGCAGATGCCGGGCCAGCGAACCCATATCCTCGATTGGCCTTATGTCGAGGGATTGCGGATGGACGAGGCCATGCATCCGCTAACCTTGTTCGCGACGGGTCTGTACGGCAAGGAACTGCCCAACCAGAACGGGGCACCGCTACGGCTGGTGGTACCGTGGAAATACGGCTTCAAGAGTATCAAATCGATTGTGAAAATTCGCTTCACCGAGGAACAGCCGAAAACCACTTGGAACCTGCAAGCACCGAACGAGTATGGTTTTTACGCTAACGTCAATCCCAACGTTGATCATCCGCGCTGGAGCCAGAAAAAGGAGCGACGCATCGGCGACTTCTTCCGCCGCGATACTCTGCTGCTCAACGGCTACGCCGATCAAGTCGCTGGACTGTACGCGGAGATGGATTTGCGGAAAAATTTTTAATAAACAGTACCCATCGCAACACGGCGGAAGCGGAAACCGACCGGCATCACCGCGCCGTAAAATAGATATCGCCGTACCAGGCAGTCGCACTCTGGCCACTGTTGTCGGTGTCGGTCATCAGGGCGACGGCATCGATAGCTTCGATGTCTTCGCCGAACAGTTGCCGGAAGTCAGCCCGAATGTCGCGTTTTTCGCTGACCCAGCGCCCAGCGTCTTTCGTGCCGGAACGTAGCGCCATCACCCGGGCGTTAGCGGTGAAGGCGTTATTCCAGGCCGTACCTACGGGCTGGTTGCTGGACCAGACGTAAACCAGCGAGCGGGTTTTCCAGAACGCAGCCCCGCCAGACACCACCACGTAAACCCGCGCCGGATAATCGTCACCGGCCTTGCTGCGCTCGTCCACGCCATTCAATACTCTATCGACTTGCCACGACCAGTTCAGCCAGGGCGTGCGATTCAAATCCACCCGAATTTCCCGGTACAAGCCCGAAGCCGTGCCTTGGCTATCGGCGAACAAGGCCCGCTGTCCGCTTCGATCGTCGATGCTGTAACGGGTTTCACCCTTGAAGGACTTGGTTTGCCAGTCTTGTCGGTCACCGGCGGAAAACTGGCCAATCATCAGTTTTTCGTCCACGGCTCCGGCCGGTATCGCGACCGTTAGCAATACCGCTCCCCATAGCGTTTTCGAACTCACCGCTCCTCCTTCGCCGGCTCGAACAGCCGATCCAATAAATCCGCGTCGTCAAAATGGCGCCGACCCACGAAAGCGATCGCGTGCCGGCCGCGCTCGCGCATCGCGCCGGGTGACGGCACGCCAGTCGGCCACAGCAGCCAGCGTTCAGCCCGCTCGCTGCCCGCCACCAGCCCATCGGAGTCGAATAGGCTACGAAACTCGCCATCCGCTGCTGGCACGGCGTACAGCGTCGCATAATCTCGCGTGCCGAGTTGGACAACCGAACCTGGCCGATCGGTGTAGACCCGTTGCACATAATGGCTGCCGGAAGATAGCCGAATGATCACCCGCTCGTGATCGCCGACGATGGGAGCAGGTTGCGGCGCTAACGGTGGTTCGGCCCAATAAGCGGTCGCCGCTCGCAGGCGCAGCTTCGGACCGGGAAAAAGCAAGTGATAACAACCACAGGCGTGAATGCTGTCATACAGCAAAGACTGACCCGTCGGATCCAGCGTGACCCGCCACAGCACACCATCCAACGACCCGCCCAGCAGATCGAACACGCCAGTCTTGGGGCGAGTGGCAAACCAGAGTAAATAATTCAGTTGTAACAGTGGCTTGCTCTGCCAGCTTAGGTAAGAGGCGTAAAGATAAACTGCTGGTTTAGAAGTCTCTACAGTCGGTATGCCGCCTGCCGACCAGCGGGGCGAACCTGGCTGGTCGACATCGCTGGCTACATCAATCTCCCAAATGGGCGCATGGCTGGCAAACAGCGTCGCCAGTTGGGCGGGAGTCGGTTCAGGAATGCCGAGCGCATCGCGGCGGATAGAGGTCAAATCGAAGGGAGCACGCAAAGCGGGGGGCGGTCCATAGCGGCGCAATTCGCCCAGTACCGGAAGTTCCGTCAGCGGTTGGGCGAACAGCGCTCGGGTTTCCGTCTGATAGCGGAAGACCCCGTAATCGACGGGCACCATGATGACCGGATAGAGGCCCAGTACCTGATGAGCGGTCTGGTATTCATCGGGGACTTGTGTCCGTTCCCGAAGCGCGGCTAAACGTGATGGATCAGCGAGATCGGCGGCTCGCAACGTGTCGGCACAGCGTTCCAAAACAGCCGGAACATCGCGACCAGGCGCGTGACGGCGGTTTAATTCCGTCCGGCTATCGGCCGGCAACGAAGCCCATTCCACCTGCCGGGCTTGTCGATCCAAAATGCTTAAATAAGTCAGCCAGGCAGCAGTTTCGGTAGGAGTCAAAGCCTCTTCCCGGAAATCGGCCAGAAAGCGATCTATTCGTAGATAGGGAAAGCCATCGATGCGAGCAGGTGAGGAAGGTGTCGTTCCATGCGTCACCACTGCCGCATCAAGTTCAGCGTATAGTCCCAGACAGCGAGCAGCGACAGACTCCTCGGGCGGCTGGAGAAGATGGCCGGCGCAACCGACGAGGAACACCACCTGGAGCAAGCCAGGTAAAAGGTTTCCAAGCGAGTTCAATTGCCTGGTTCTGTAGTCTGCCACCGTTGCAACACGAATTTACGGCTATTGTTCCTCTGACCGCGTTAGCACGCGATGATCAGGTGGTCCTGCTGGGATTTGACAGACCGCTTGAAAAAAGCGTGCCCCCGCGTTTGTGTTGGCTGGCAATCCTGGTTTTCATCGACAGCCGAATCATCGATGGCCACGCCGGATGCCATTCGCGATACTGGGGCGATCTCGCATTGCGCCGGATTGACGAGACACCGAACCGCCGCTGATACGAGCCCGCCATTGATCCTCAATCTCCACGATTTCTTCTTCCTCGGCACCACCCTGAAACAGGTCGTTCCAGGCCACATACAATAGCGCCCCCAAGTAGACCGGCAGCGGCAATGCCAGCACTTGGGCGAGAATGGAGGAAAATTGAAAAAACGGCAGCACCAACAGCGACAGCCCGCAAGCGCCCAGCACTAGAAATAACCAAGGATTGAGTTGCATCGCCAACGCGCTGCGCCGCCAACACACCGACAGTGGCAGTTCCCGAAACAAACGCAAGGGAACCGTGAACGCCGCCAGCAGTACCTGAAGGATTAACAACACGCTGCCCAAGACGCTGAGTTGCGTCCCCAAAATTGTGCTGGCGACGCCAAACGTGGCGGATGGTGCCGGCAGCGAACCGCCGCTGATGGCGACATCGATGAGCAATGACTGATGCACCCAGTAGGCCAGCAAGTAACCTTGCAATAGCAACAGAAACAAAAACAGGCTTGTGCCGACCAGTGCCTTAAGCGCGGTTCGATTGAACAACAAACGGAAAGCTGGCTCCCGTTTGCGGTTAGCGGCACGCGCTATACCGCAGGCCAAGGTGACGGTCAAGCTGAGCGGTAACCCGTAGCAAAATACGGTAGCGATCAGCGAGACCCATCCTCCCGCCAACGGTAACCACCATTCCCAGATCGGCAGGACCAGCAACAGGGCACTACCCGTGGGCGCGAATAGCGCCACAACCACGAACAGCCACGGCCGCCGCCGCATTAACTGCCACGCCTGTATCAGCCAATCCCAGCCATCGCGCGGAGTGAGTGCCCTCGGTCCAAAACCGCTCATATTCACACCGTCCCATCGAGAAACCAGTGGCTAGTTTATCCTGTACTGGGATAGGGCACACGACGATTAGTACGCGACATTCACGTACGAGTAAATTCTATTTACCGCATCAAAACCGTTACTGCCTAACATCTTGAGCAACCGCTTGCCAGGCACGCTAACAGGCAGTCAGAACCTATCCGATATAACCGGGAAGCGCAAAAGGTGATAAGGGCACAAGCGAATCCACTCTCCATTACCCAGCGTCGCACACGAAATACCCACTTTGCATTTGAGCGAGATACGCTTTCAAAATGAGGGTGGCGGACACGCACTACCACGCGGCCCATGTACGGGAAATATCGTAGTATTGGGCAAAAACCGGGAGACTTTTATTAAGTCTTTGTTTTTGATGGCGTCCCCAAGGGGATTCGAACCCCTGTTACCGCCGTGAAAGGGCGGTGTCCTCGGCCTCTAGACGATGGGGACAAAAAGCTGGAAAAAGTAAACCGCCAGCTTGGACGGTCGAAGTTGGTGGAGCCAGACGGGATCGAACCGACGACCTCCTGCATGCCATGCAGGCGCTCTCCCAGCTGAGCTATGGCCCCAAATTTCCGAGACAGATAATTTAAAAGACTATTGCCTCTCTGTCAAGACTCCTTCAGCTCCTGTTGCCGACATCTTGGCAAATATGGCGCAACGCGCGGTCGATTCGCGCCAGGGTTTTGGTCCGTCCCAACAACTCTAGCGTTATGTCGATCGGCGGCGAAACGGCTGTGCCGGATATCGCTACCCGTAGCGGCTGCGCGACCTTGCCCAACGCAAGCCCCTGCTCTTCAGCCACTTTTTTGACCGTCTCGTGGATCGGTTCGGCCCGCCATTCCGGCAGTGCCGCGAACGCTTCCGCCAGCTGCCGCAAAGGGGCTTCCGCTAGAGCCGTCAAGTTCTTAGCTGCTGCCTTGGGATCGTAATCCTCGAACTCCCGATAGAGAAATTCCGCCGCCGCCGCCATACTCTTGAGCGTGTCCGCACGTTCGGCGAAGGCCCTGACCACTTCCGTCAGGGGTGGTCCCTGACAAGGATCGATCTCCAATTGGCCAATGTGCCAGCTCAGATGCCGGGCGACATGAACGGGATCGAGCGTCTTCAGGTAATGCTTGTTCAACCAGATCAGCTTGGAAGGGTTGATCGCCGAGGCCGCCTTGTTGCACCCCTCAAGGTCGAACAGTTCAATCATCTCGTCCAGCGAGAAAATTTCCTGATCGCCGTGCGACCAGCCCAGTCGCACCAAGTAATTCAGTACCGCTTCTGGCAAATAGCCCAGATCTCGACATTCCATCACACTGGCGGCACCGTGTCGCTTGGACAGTTTCTGACCGTCCGGCCCGAGAATCATCGGGACGTGCCCGTATTTGGGCACTGGAGCCTCCAGCGCTTTAAGGATATTGATTTGACGTGGCGTATTGTTGATATGGTCGTCGCCGCGAATGACGTGGGTGATCCCCATATCCATGTCGTCTACCACCACGCAGAAGTTGTAGGTGGGGGTACCGTCGGCGCGGGCGATGATCAAGTCATCGAGTTCCACGTTCTGGAACACGATATTGCCGCGAATCAAATCCTCGACCACCACCTCGCCATCGAGGGGATTTTTGAACCGCACCACGGGTTCTATCCCCTGGCGCGGTGGTCCTCGATAATCACGGTGCCGACCATCGTAGCGGGGTTTTTCCTTCCGGCTCCTCTGTTCCTCGCGCAAGGCTTCCAACTCTTCGCGGGTGCAATAGCAATAGTAAGCCTTGTCCTCGCGCAGCAGCTGCTGCAATACCTCGCGGTAGCGGTCGAAGCGCTGGGTCTGATAGAAGGGCCCTTCGTCGTAGTCCAGCCCCAGCCAATTCATGCCTTCCAAAATGGCATTTACCGCTTCCGGAGTGGAGCGCTCCAGGTCAGTGTCCTCGATCCGCAGCACGAACGGCCCGCCGTGCCGGCGCGCGTACAACCAGGAAAACAGCGCCGTCCGGGCACCGCCGATGTGTAGATAACCAGTGGGGCTAGGCGCGAAACGGGTCTTGACCATCGGATTCATCATCAGGGGATAGAATAGCAGAACGGTTGATCAACCCTTGTTCGGTTTGACTGGCCGCGCCCAATTGGACACATCCTTGCGTGGCGCTCGGGTCAGGCACAGACTACCGTCTGGTACGTCGCGACTGACCGACGACCCGGCGCCGACTGTGGCGTCCTTGCCGACCCGCACCGGGGCGACCAACGAACTGTTGGAACCGATGAAGGCACCATCACCGATCACGGTTTTATGCTTGTTGGCTCCATCGTAATTGCAGGTGATGGTGCCAGCGCCGACATTGACATTCGAACCGATCTCGGCGTCACCGATATAGGTCAAGTGATTGACTTTGGAACCGGGGCCAACATTGGCGTTTTTAATTTCGACAAAATTACCAATATGCACCTGCGAGGCCAATCGAGCGCCGGGCCGGAGGCGAGCGAAGGGGCCGATCTGCGCGCCAGAGCCAATCTCGGCCGCCTCAACCCGGCAATGGGAAAAAACTTCGACATCATCACCGATGACCGCATCCCGTAGCACGCAGAACGGTCCGATTCGAACGCGATCACCCAGCCGCACCGTACCCTCGAACACCACATCGACATCGATGATCACATCCTTGCCGGTCATAACGGTGCCTCGGATATCGATTCGCGCCGGGTCCAGCAGCGTCGCGCCGTTCAGCAGTAGTGCCTCGGCCTGCCGCGCCTGATAAACCCGCTCTAATTCGACCAGTTGCCGACGGTCGTTGACACCTTGAACCTCAGCGGGCTCTGTCACTGAGAAAGCTTCGACCGGCACGCCATCGTGCGCCGCCAAGGCAACGATATCAGTTAGATAGTATTCGCCTTGGGAATTGTCGTTGTCCAGCTTGGCTACCCAATCGCGCAACTTCTCTGCCGCGACCGCCAAGATCCCGGTATTGATCTCGCACAGGCACCGCTCCGATGGCGTCGCGTCTTTTTCCTCGACGATACGTTGTACCCGCCGTTGCTCGTCGCGGACGATTCGACCATAGCCTGAGGGATCGGTTAATTCGACCGTCAGCAACGCCAGCCGCCCTTGTCTAGCTTCGGCAATTAGTGGTTGCAGGGTTTCGGGCTGGATCAGCGGAACATCGCCGTACAACACCAGCACCACGCTGGCCGTATCGAGCAACGGTAGAGCTTGTGCCACGGCGTGCCCCGTTCCCAGCTGCTCGGCCTGTTCGACCCACAACACATCCTTCTCGTTCGCGAAAACCGTCTTGACCGTTTCCCCGCCATACCCGTACACCACCAGTCGGGTCGCCGCATCAAGACGGCTCGCCGTATCGAGGACGTGACCCAGTAGCGGTTTGCCGCCGACCCGGTGCAAAACCTTAGGCAAATCCGAAACCATCCGCTTGCCCTTGCCGGCGGCAAGGATCACGACCGAAAGCTGCTGCATGATGAATAGGCCTCTCATAAGAATACTTGGCTATTGTAGCGAACCTTACCCGCAGAATGCGCGATCCAAACCCCAATGCACGCTTGCGATCCGATTCGGGCAATCTAAAATAAAAAGGCCGTGACAAAGTCACGGCCCAAGGGGGGTCTAGGATATTATTATTGTTAGCCTTTCAGCCTGATTTGCGCAGCTTGCGCAGCCTTTCAATGGCCTGCAATTGGGCGATCGCTTCAGCCAGTTCGGCCTTGGCTCTGGCGTACTCAAAATCGCTCCGGTGGTCGGCGATAACCTGTTCGGCACGCTGCTTGGCAGATTGCGCGGCGGCCTCGTCCAAATCCTTGGCCCGCTCGGCCGTGTCGGACAAAATCGTCACCAAACTTGGCTGCACTTCCAAAAGACCGCCTGACACGTAGAACAACTGTTCTTCGCCGCCCTGCAGCCGAACTCGAACCTGGCCAGGCTTCAGCCGCGTCAACAACTGGCTGTGGCGAGGCAAAATGCCGAGTTCACCTAATTCGCCCGGAGCGGTTACCATTTCAGCAGGACCGGAAAACAGCTCTTTTTCCGCGCTGACGATATCAACATGCAGTGTCATGGCCATGGGTGCGTCTCCTGATCGGTTGAAATGGAACGCGGCCCCACGGACGGGGCCGCCGTCCCATTACAGCTTGCTGCCCTTCTCCACGGCCTCGTCGATCGAACCGACCATGTAGAACGCTTGCTCCGGCAGATGATCGTATTCGCCAGCGACGATGCCCTTGAACGCCGCGATGGTGTCCTTGAGGGCGACGTACTTGCCGGGCGAACCCGTGAACACTTCGGCCACGAAGAACGGCTGCGACAGAAAACGCTGGATCTTGCGCGCGCGCGCCACGACCAGCTTGTCTTCTTCGGACAGTTCATCCATACCAAGAATAGCGATGATGTCCTTCAGCTCTTTGTAACGCTGCAGCGTGCTCTGCACCGAACGGGCGGTGTCGTAGTGATCCTGACCAACCACCAGCGGATCCAACTGCCGTGAGGTCGAATCCAGCGGGTCCACCGCCGGATAGATCCCCAGCTCAGCGATCTGGCGGGACAACACCACCGTGGCGTCCAGGTGGGCGAAGGTCGTGGCCGGCGACGGGTCGGTCAAGTCATCGGCGGGCACGTACACCGCCTGAATGGAGGTGATGGAGCCGGTCTTAGTCGAGGTGATACGCTCCTGCAACACACCCATTTCCTCGGCCAGCGTCGGCTGATAACCTACCGCCGAAGGCATGCGGCCCAGCAGCGCCGAACACTCGGTACCGGCCAGGGTGTAGCGGTAGATGTTGTCGACGAACAGCAGCACGTCGCGGCCTTCATCGCGGAAATTCTCCGCGATGCTCAGCCCGGTTAAGGCTACCCGCAGCCGGTTGCCCGGCGGTTCGTTCATCTGGCCGTAGACCAACGCCACCTTATCCAGCACGTTCGACTCTTTCATCTCGTGATAGAAGTCGTTACCTTCACGGGTGCGCTCGCCAACACCGGCGAACACCGAGTAGCCGGAGTGCTCGATGGCGATATTGCGGATCAATTCCATCATGTTGACGGTTTTGCCCACACCCGCACCGCCGAACAAGCCCACCTTGCCGCCTTTGGCGAACGGACAAAGCAAGTCGATGACCTTGATACCGGTCTCCAGCAACTCAGTCGCGCCCGACTGGTCTTCGTAGCTGGGAGCCGGCTGGTGGATGGGGCGATAGACGTCAGTTTCCACCGGCCCCTTGTGGTCGATAGGCACACCCAGCACGTTCATGATCCGACCCAGGGTGGGCTTGCCCACCGGTACGGTCACTGGCGCACCAGTGTTGGACACGGCCATGTTGCGCTTCAACCCTTCGGTCGCACCCATGGCAATGGTACGGACCACGCCATCACCCAGCTGCTGCTGCACTTCCAGGATCAGCCCGTTTTCGTCGAGGCGCAGAGCGTCGTAGATCTTGGGCACCGCGCCGCGCGGGAACTCGACGTCCACCACCGCGCCGATGATTTGCACGATATTGCCAGAACTCATGATTGGGTTCCCCTTAAACTTGTTTCACCGTGCGCCCGCCGTCGGAGGCGGGCGCTCGCCGCGTTCCCTACACCGCAGCGGCACCACCCACGATCTCGGCCAGTTCCTGGGTGATCGACGCTTGCCGGGCCTTGTTGTAGATCAGTTGCAACTCATCGATGAGAGTGCCCGCGTTGTCGGACGCGCTCTTCATGGCGACCATGCGAGCGGCCATTTCGCACGCGACATTTTCCACCAGCGCCTGATAGACCACCGACTCGCCGTAGCGCCGCAGTAGCAACTCGATAAGCTCCTTGGGATCGGGCTCATAGATGTAATCCCAGCGATGGACAGGTGCCGCTTCCTGCACCTCGGCGGTGATGGGCACCAATCGCTCGATCTTGGGCTTTTGGCTCATGGTATTGACGAATTCGTTGTACACCAGATAGATCGCGTCAATCCGCCCTTCCGCGAAGGCATCGGCCATGACCTTGACCGGCCCGAGTACGTCCTCAAAGCGAGGTGAGTCGCCCAAGTGGGAAACATGAGCGACGACGTTACCCTTCAGCCGGCGGAAGAACTGGAACGCCTTAGTACCGACGGTGCAAACATCAATCTCAACACCACGATTCCGCCAGTCCTGCATGGCGACAATGGTCGCTTTGAACAGGTTGGTGTTCAAGCCACCGCACAGCCCACGGTCGGTCGAGACCACGATTAATCCGACCCGCTTGAGCTCACGTTCAATTAACCCCGGACTGCGATACTCGGTGTGTGCGTGGGCCAAGTGTGAGATGACGTTGCGGATCTTGGTGGCGTAGGGTCGGGCCGCCTTCATGCGCTCTTGAGCTTTGCGCATTTTACTGGCCGCCACCATTTCCATGGCCTTGGTGATCTTCTGAGTACTTTTAATACTCTTGATTTTGGTTCGTATCTCTTTGGCGCCGGCCATGGTGACACCCGCTTAAACGTAGTGGGCTTTGAAATCTTCCACGGCCTTCTTTAGGCTCGCTTCGATCTCGTCGTTATAGTCGCCCTTCTCATTGATCTTGTCGATCAAGCCCGCTTGATTGGCCCGTGTATACGCCAACAGGCTGGCCTCGAAATCGCCAATCTTGTTGAGCGCCACGTCATCGAGATAGCCGCGATCCGCTGCAAACAGCGAAATCGCCATTTCGGCCACCGACATCGGCGAATACTGCTTTTGCTTCATCAGCTCGGTCACGCGCTGGCCGCGTTCGAGCTGCTTGCGGGTTGCTTCGTCCAAGTCGGATGCAAACTGGGCAAAGGCCGCCAGTTCGCGGTACTGGGCCAAGGCAAGGCGGATACCGCCGCCGAGCTTTTTGACGATCTTGGTCTGGGCGGCGCCGCCGACGCGGGATACCGAGAGGCCAGGGTTGATCGCGGGCCGGATGCCGGCATTGAACAGGTCGGTTTCCAGATAGATCTGGCCGTCGGTGATCGAAATCACGTTGGTGGGCACGAACGCAGACACGTCACCGGCTTGGGTCTCGATGATCGGCAGGGCAGTGAGCGAACCGGTCTGGCCCTGCACCGCACCGTTGGTGAGGCGCGTGACCTCGTCGGCGTTGATGCGGGACGCCCGCTCCAGCAGCCGGGAATGCAGGTAGAACACGTCGCCGGGGAATGCTTCACGGCCCGGTGGGCGACGCAACAGCAGCGAGACTTGGCGATAGGCCACGGCCTGCTTGGACAGGTCATCGTAGACGATCAGGGCATCCTGGCCACGATCGCGGAAGTATTCGCCCATGGCACAACCGGAGTATGGCGCAGTGTAGAGCATTGCCGCCGATTCAGAGGCGCTGGCGGCGACCACAATCGTGTGATCCATCGCGCCGTGCTCTTCCAACTTGCGCACCACATTGGCAATCGAGGAGTTTTTCTGCCCGATAGCCACGTAAATACATTTAACGCCGGTGCCCTTCTGATTGATGATCGTGTCGATCGCCACGGCAGTCTTGCCGGTCTGGCGGTCACCGATGATCAGTTCGCGCTGGCCACGCCCGATCGGCACCATGGAGTCGATCGCCTTGAGGCCGGTCTGCACCGGCTGGCTGACCGATTGCCGTTCGATCACGCCCGGCGCGATAACCTCGATGGGCGAAGACTGACCGGTATTAATCGGCCCCTTGCCGTCAATCGGTTGACCGAGGGCATTGACTACGCGGCCCAGCAACGCCTCGCCGACCGGCACTTCCAAAATGCGGCCGGTACAGAATGCCTTATCGCCCTCTGACAGATGTTCGTAATCACCCAGGATTACGGTGCCGACAGAATCGCGCTCCAAGTTCATGGCCAAGCCATAGGTGACCGGATCGCCTTCCCGGGGGGCCGGAAACTCGATCATCTCGCCTTGCATCGCGTTGTCGAGGCCATAGATCCGGGCGATGCCGTCCGACAGGCTGACGATGGTCCCTTCCGTGCGCGCTTCGGCGGTCGCCTCGTAACCCTGCAGGCGCTGCCGAATCAGATCACTGATTTCGGATGGTTTGAGTTGCATAAAGCGGTATTCCTCTTACTGGCTCAGGGCCATGGCGAGTTTGTCTAGCCGGCCGCGCGCCGAGCCGTCGATCACCCGATCGCCGATTCGGATCACCGCGCCCGCGATCAATGACGGGTCCGTCTTGCAGTCCAACACGACGCTGCGCTTGAACTTTGTCTTGAGAGCTTTGGTCACGCGCTTACGCTGGGCATCGGTCACGACGGAGGCGGAGATCAGCTCGGCGTGGAGGACGCTTTCAGCTTCGGCGCGAAACCGCTCGAACAGAACGGCGATACTCGGCAACAGGTGCAGGCGGTGAAATTCCGCTAACATCTTGAGGAAGATGATGAACGCCTCCGGCAGCGCTTCGGCGTCGCCGCGCGCGTCACGGCATAACCCAGCCATCAATTCAGCTTTCTGCTCGCCGCGTAACTGGGGGTTCCAGGGAGCCAATAGCCGCTGCATCGCCGAATCGGCGGCAATGGTGGCGGCTACCTGCAACAGCTCGGACCAGAGCGGCAGCGCTTGAGCGGCTTGAGCATCCTCGAACGCGGCGCGGGCGTAGGGTCGGGCAGCGGAGGTCGGTCGGACGACGGTTGTCGTTTCAGCCATGGGCGTGATCCGTGTGGTTATAGCTGAGCGACTAAGTCATCCAGCATGGCAGCGTTGGCCGTTTCATCGACCTCGCGCTTGAGCACCTTGCTGGCGCCGGCAACCGCAAGGCTGACGACTTGATTACGAAGCTGCTCGCGGGCGCGGTTGATTTCCTGCTCGATCTCGACCTTGGCGGCGAGAAGCTGGCGGTCACCCTCCGTTCGAGCTTCCTGCTTCGATTGCTCGATGATTTCGTTGGCGCGTTTGTGGGCTTGGGCAACGATGTCAGTGGCCTGCTGCTTGGCTTCCTTCAGCATTTGCGCGGCTTTGGCTTTGGCCAGCTCCTGCTCGCGCACGCCACGTTCGGCGGATGCCAAACCGTCGGCGATTCGTTTCTGGCGATCCTGCATGGCCTGCATGATCGGCGGCCACACATACTTCATGGTAAAGAGCACCAGCAGGCCGAACGTGATCATCTGCCCTATCAGAGTGGCATTGAAGTTCACGCTGTTACCTCCTTGGATACATTAGGAGTGGGTACGAAGCGTCCGAAAGCTCAATGGCCACCCAGAGCTGCCTGCACCGGACCGAGGAATGGGTTGGCGAAGGTGAAGAACAGGGCGACGCCGACGCCGATCATGGTCACCGCGTCGAGCAAGCCGGCAACGATGAACATCTTGACCTGCAAGGCGGGAATCATTTCGGGTTGACGAGCGGCGCCCTCCAGGAACTTGCCACCCAGCAGGGCGAAGCCGATGGCGGTACCCAGCGCGCCCATGCCGATGATCATGGCCACGGCGATGACGGTCATACCCTGCACGTTGGCAATCAGGCTTGCAGCTTCCATTAGTGTCTCCCGTTAAGAAAGGTTGGGGTGTGGATGGAAATAAAACCGGGTTTTAGTAGAGCCGGCCGCGCCAGACAAAAGACACGGCGACTTCACAGTTCGGGACCCGCTCCGTCAGTGATCCTCGTGGGCCATACTCAAATACACGATGGTCAACACCATGAAAATGAAGGCTTGCAAGGTGATGATCAACAAGTGGAACACTGCCCACGGCCAACTCAGCGTGAACTGGATCCACCACGGCAGCAAGGCGATCAGAATGAAGATCAATTCACCGGCGTAGAGGTTACCGAACAAACGCAGGCCGAGCGAGATGGGTTTGGCTAAATCCTCGACGATCCGCAATAGCAGATTGAACGGCATCAGCCATTTACCAAATGGATGCGTCAAAATCTCCATGGTGAAATGAACCGGCCCCTTGACCTTGAACCCGTAGTAATACAACAGCAGCAGCACTGAGATTGACAGGCCGAAGGTGGAATTCAAGTCGGTGGAAGGCACCGTTCGCAAATAAGGAATACCTAACAGGCCCGCGATGGATGGCAACAAATCAACCGGAAGCAGATCCATCGCGTTCCACAGAAATACCCAGACGAAAATGGTCAATGCCAGTGGCGCAATAACCGGGTTGCGCCCGTGGAAACAGTCCTTGACTTGGGTATCGACGAACTCGATTAGGATCTCGCAAAGGTTTTGCAGGCTTCCCGGCACATCGCTGGTTGCCGATTTTGCCGCCTTGGTGAACAACCAAAGGAAAAGCGCACCCAGTCCGATCGAAAAGAGCAAGGTATCGACATGCAATACGCCAAAACCGCCCGTCTCTTCCCCGTGCAGAAATTTCATCTGGGCGAGATCAAACCGGAGATTGGTCAAGTGGTGGATGATGTATCCCGTCGCGGAATGACCACTTTCGCTCATAGCGTCCTCACCGAAGCGTCAAATGTGAAGGGTAATGCCAACCAGTACGCCATCAGCGCTGCCATGTATGCCAGCAGGAGCGGAAGGGGTGAAACGTTGGCCCAGAGCAACGCGCCGCCCAACAGAACGACCGTCAAGAGCAGCTTCACCACCTCGCCGACGTAGAACGCCCGAGCGATTTTGGCGGCGGGCGAGCCGACGCGTACCGAAAAAACCTTGCTGGCGAAATACAGTGTGACGATAGTGCTGATGCCACCGCCGATTAACGCGGAATAGGCGGTTTTAAAGCTGCCGAAAGCGAGGGACGCGACCGCGATCAATAGCGTGAGGAGCAACTGAATGGCGGTGATTTTCCGGGTGACCTGTTTCGCGCCCATGGCTCGCACTGGTTCTAATAGTCTAAGCACCGCATTGCGCCGGGCATATTTTTTTAATTTAATTTTTTCTGTTTTGTTTATTTGATTTTCTTGCTCCACGAAATGCGGGCGTCATTCTCCAACAACAACCCCTGACCTTTCCTTGCAGCGTAGAGCGCCACGAATTATAGGGAATTTAGCGCAGCGGGGTCAACGAAAATTGCCACGTCACTTGACGCGGGCAATGATGCCATCCAATTCGTCCAAGTTATTATAATGAATGACCATACGCCCCTTGCCCGAGGTATCGTGCCGCAGTTGAACGCGCGCACCCAGTCGCTCCGACAAGTTCTCCTGCAATGACCGGATATTGGGATCCACGGGTTTCGGGCTTGCTGGCGCGGCATCGTCCTGGCGCAGGCGACGAACCAACTCCTCGGTCTCTCGCGCCGACAGCCCCCGCAGCAGCACCTGACGCGCGGCTTCCCGCTGCAAGGCGTGCGGCAGCGTCAGCAAAGCGCGGGCGTGCCCCACGTCAAGCTTGCGATCCTGCACCAACCTTCGAACCTCCTCGCTCAATTCCAAAAGCCGCAACAGGTTCGTCACCGCCGCTCGCGACCGGCCCACGGCCTCGGCCGCTTGTTGATGCGTCAGCTCGAATTCGGCAATCAGCCGTTGCAAGGCAGTGGCCTCTTCCAGGGGATTGAGATCCTCGCGCTGGATATTCTCGATCAGCGCCATAGCGATGGCAGCACGATCCGATACTTCGCGGACGACGGCCGGCACCTCGCTCAATCCGGCCAATTGGGCAGCCCGCCAGCGCCGTTCGCCGGCGATGAGTTCGTAGCAATCCTCCCCACTCGGTCGGACGACGATTGGTTGCACCACCCCCTGGACGCGAATGGAATCAGCCAACTCCTGCAATGTGTCCTCACGCAAATCCTGGCGGGGCTGGTAGCGACCCCGGACGATCTGCTCGACCGGCAATGAACGCAACGTTTCCGCAAAAGTCGACTCCGGCGGCGTCTGGCTCCGGATCGCCGCTCCCGCGCCGAGCAATGCATCCAAGCCGCGGCCCAAGCCGCCTTTTTTCCTGATCATGTGCTCGCCCCATCCCCTACCGTGGCTTTCACGCTCGGTCGTCGCAATCGCTTCCGCACTTCCCGTGCCAGCTCTCGATAGCTTTGCGCACCACGCGAACCGTCATCATAATGAATGATCGGTAAACCATAGCTGGGCGCTTCCGCCAGCCGTACGTTGCGCGGGATCACCGCCTCGAACACCGTGTCGCCAAAATGCTCCAGCAATTGCGCCGATACTTCGTTGGCGAGCCGATTACGGGGATCAAACATGGTGCGCAGCACACCCTCGACACGCAGGCCAGGATTGGTCGACTTGCGGACTTTGTCGATGGTGTCAAGCAGCGCCGATAACCCTTCCAGCGCATAGTACTCACACTGCACGGGAATGATCACCGATTGGGCAGCGGTTAACGCGTTGACTGTCAGCATGTTCAGTGACGGTGGGCAATCGATGATGATGCCGTCGAAATTCCATTCCACGGCGGCGAGGGCCGCACGCAAGCGGCCCGGCGCGTTCTCCTGTTCCAGCAAATTGATCTCGGCAGCAGTCAGGTCGCCGTTAGCCGGCAGCAGTTGCATTTGGGCCTTTTCGACCCATTGCAGAGCCTCGGTCAAGGTCGCCTCACCCAGCAACACATCGTAGCTGGTGGCGGAAACAGCGTGCTTATCCACGCCGCAGCCCATGGTCGCGTTACCTTGGGGGTCGAGATCGATTAATAGTACGTTCTGTCGCAACGCCGACAGACAGGCGGCTAGATTGACAGCGGTGGTGGTCTTGCCCACCCCGCCCTTCTGGTTGGCAATCGCGATGATGGAAGCCATGAACTTATTCTCGCAAAGCGGGTGCCGGCGCCAAGTGGACCAAATGGCGTTCGGCGTCCAAGCGGGGAACTCGCAGCGGATAAACGCCTATCACGGCATAACCCGGCGGCAGGCGAACCAATTCATCATCCGGGAACACGCCCTTCATCGCCAACAGCCGGCCCGCGGGCGCACACAGCCGCCCAGCATCGACGACCAGGTCGGCCAAGGTCGAGAACGCCCGTGACACCACGCTGTCGAAAAGAGTATTTGGCTGATAGTCCTCGATCCGGCTACGCGCTACACCGACATTCTTCAGTCGTAATTCGGCGACGACCTGATTCAAAAACCGGGTTCGTTTGCCGTTGCTGTCCACCAAGCAGAATCGGTGGTCCGGTCGGGCGATGGCAAGTGGAATCCCCGGCAGGCCAGCGCCGCTCCCAACATCCAGCACCTGCGGCCCCGCCAGCCAAGGCAGAATCGACAGACTGTCCAGCACATGCCGAACCACCATTGCCTCTGGATCGCGAACGGCGGTCAGGTTATACGCGTGGTTCCAGCGCTCCAACAGAGCCAGATATCCCCCAAGCCGCGTTGCGGCCTCCGGGACCAGCTGGATACCCAGTCGCTCGCTTCCTTCAAGGATGGATCGTTCGATACTCATGGACCGTTGTTACGGGATGCTTGGCACTTGTCTGAAACAGCGAATCGATTGTAACACGCCAGCTGACCACAAACCGAAACCCAAGCCTTAGGACTACTGAACGAAACCCGAGCGCCGGCCATTGAAATTTATCGACAGTCGGTAGATCCATCATCCCCGGCCAACCAGCAACCCGATTAATCCGTAAATGGGCAGAATGATTTAAAGTGCTTTCGATTGTCTAACAGCCGAAATCCATACCCAAAAGCCACATTATACGCCGTTTCACGTTATCCGTGGAGAACGCTCTCATGAACGCTGATCACTCTTTTTCGCGCTACACGTTAGGCGAGGAAATCGCCAACAGCGTGATTCACGGTTTGGGTATCGTACTGGGCATCGCCGGTCTCGGCGTGCTGACTGCCTTCGCCAGCCTGTACGGCAACGCTTGGCATATTGTGGGATGCAGCATTTTCGGCGCCGCCCTCATTCTGCTCTACACTACCTCGACCCTGTATCACAGCATTCCCTTGCCACGGGTTAAGGCCGTGCTGCGGATGCTTGATCATTCAGCGATCTTTGTGCTGATCGCCGGCACCTACACACCGTTCTTGCTGGTGAATCTACGCGGACCTTGGGGCTGGTCGCTGTTCGGGATCATCTGGGGATTGGCGCTGGTCGGGATCGTGCTGCGCATCGTGCGCGGACGCCGCTCGACCCTGCTTTCGGTCGGGTTGTACGTCGGCATGGGTTGGGCGGTCGTGATCGCCATCAAACCGATGTTAAACAATGTCGCGCCCGGTGGCTTGCTGCTTCTGCTGCTGGGCGGCGTAGCCTACACCCTCGGCGTTGCGTTCTATGTCTGGAAGCGCCTACCCTACCATCACGCGATCTGGCATGCATTCGTCCTAGCCGGTAGCATTCTGCACTTCTTCGCTATCCTATTTTATGTCATCCCGCTGGCCGAGCCAGTTTATGGCAGCCAATTCGGATAATTGATGCGTCCCACAGCGATGCCCGATCCAAGCCCATCGACATTTCCCCATGCCCACGGTCAACCACGCCTGCGAGGCCGGTTGCGCACCGCGCCCGAGGATTTCCAAGTCCGCGAGGAACTGGGCTTTTCGCCAGACGGTCATGGTGAACACGTCTGGCTGTGGGTACGCAAGCGCGGCGCCAATACCGATTGGGTAGCGCGGCGGCTAGCGGAATGGGCGGGCGTATCGGCAAGCGCGGTCAGTTACGCTGGCCTCAAGGATCGGCATGCCGTCACCGAGCAATGGTTCTCGGTCCATCTGCCCGGCCGGTCGGAGCCGGATTGGACCAATGTCGCCGACCCCGACTTCAGCGTACTGATCGCGCGGCGCCACTCCCGCAAGCTGCGGCGTGGCACACTGGCCGGCAATGCGTTCCGCATCGTCATCCGTGAACTGGATGGCGATCTCGACGAACTGGCGACGCGGTTGCGACTCATCGCCGCGACCGGTGTCCCCAATTATTTTGGCGAACAGCGTTTCGGCCGCGAGGGCGGTAACTTGGCACGGGCGGAGGCCATGCTACGTGGCGAGGAACCGGTACGGGATCGCCACCGGCGCGGCTTGTACTTATCGGCTGCTCGTTCCGCCCTGTTCAATGCCGTACTGGCCCGGCGAGTCACCGAACAGACCTGGAATCAACCCTTGCCTGGAGAGGTATTGATGCTGGCTGGCACCCACAGCATCTTTACCGCAACCGAACTGGATGATGTCCTCTGGCGGCGGGTGGCAGAATTTGACCTGCATCCGACCGGACCGTTGTGGGGAGCCGGGGAGTTGTTGAGCCGTGGTCCCGCGCGGGAGCTGGAGGAAGCAGTGGCGACCACACTACCGGTGTTTCGCGACGGACTCGCTCTGGCGGGACTGAAACAGGAACGCCGGTCACTGCGGCTCATCGTGCGGGATGCGACGCTGGAATCACCCGACGCTTGTACCGCTGTCCTACACATTCGCTTGCCGGCCGGCGCCTATGCGACTACCGTGCTGCGCGAATTGATCCAACCGCTGGACTGAAGCGGGTCCGCGACACCGTCCAACATCCGCATGACTCGCTCCAACGTACTTCCGATCCGGTCGCTTTTAGTGAGCGCCCTGCTCAACATCCTGCCCACGCTGTTGGTCGTTGCCGGCACAGCCACCATGATACGTCAGTCATTCGGTCTATCCGCCGGCTACGCCAGCCAATGCCTTACCGTATTCACTGGCCTGCTGCTCGCCCTAGCGCCATTCCTGCCCCAACATCTACCCCTGGAGCATTTCGGTGCAGCCAATCGCGTCACCTTGCTGCGGGCTGGCATCGTCGCGCTGGTTGCCGGTTTGTTCGGCCAATCCGAATCCGCTCCAGAGCAGGGTTGGCTGATTGCCGGACTGGCCAGCCTCGGCTTGATTCTCGATGGCATCGACGGCCGGTTGGCGCGACGCCACGGTTTGGAAAGCCCGTTCGGTGCTCGCTTCGATATGGAAGTGGACGCCTTTTTCATCTTGGTGCTGGCCGCGTTGGTCTACCAAACCGACAAGGCCGGCGGTTGGGTACTATTATCGGGTGTCCTGCGTTACGGCTTCGTAGCGTTTAGCCTGGTTTTGCCCTGGCTGAACCGGCCGCTACCGCCGCGCAAACGCCGGCAAACCGTGTGCGTAATGCAAACCGTCGTGCTGGCGGCCTGCATGATACCGCCGCTGGCTCCTCCCTGGACGACAGCGCTGGCAGCGCTTGGCCTGGGGCTACTCACGCTCTCCTTCGCCATCGATATCGTCTGGCTGGTCCGTCACCGCTGAAACTCCAGATCAAGGCGCGGATTGGCTGGGGTTTTGAGGTGGGTCGGCGGCAAGTGGCGAGCCGGTTCGAAGCCGTTGCCCACCATTCAGGGTCCGCAACAGCAGAGGACCTAACGCCTCGATGCCAGTCAATGCTGTCGTGTCCGGCGTCATTCCCGGTTTGAAACCAGCCGACACAAACCTGTCGATCAGCTCGGGGTTTCGCGAAAAAAGGTGAACGGGCACTTGCCAGGAAATATCGCGACCACCGACCACGGCAGGTGGCTGATGGTCACCAAGCACCACCAACAAGGCATTTGATGGCGCGTACTGGCGCAGATAGCCGCCCACCACCGCCAGGTTGTAACGAATGCTTTGGATGTAGGCCGCTGCTAATTCTTCTCCATCCAGCCGACGATTTAGCTCCATCGCATCCGTGGTCGCAGGTGGGACGGTGGCCACATCGAATCGGGTCCAGTCCGTCTGATAAGGCGGCACCGGCGCGAATGGGGCATGGCTGTTGATGGTCGGAAAAAAAACGAACAACGGTCGGCGACCGGCGGGTACCATCTCGATCTGATGGACCCGATACAGGCTGTACTGATCGGGAATTGCCATCCAACCATAAGTCGGCCCGACGTATTGCAATCGCTCGGCGTTGTAAATCTGGTCGAAATGATAGAACTCCCCTTCCGGCCATGGATACTTGAGGCCGGGCATGATCGCGATGGTACGGTAACCCGCGGTGGCAAACCGGTCGACGAGCGTCGCTCGGTCGGAGGTCAGCAAATCCTGGTAATCACCCTGATCGGCGATGCGCAGCCCAGACAGCAAGCTGGAATGCGCCAGCCACGACACTCCGCCAAAGGTGCTGGACTCCACCCGCGCCGACGCCGATCGCCATCCAGTCGCTTCCAATGATCTTTCCAGCGCAGCGAACTCGCCGGCCAGCGGCGCGGCAAAACGGGGATCGTCGAAAACCAGCGCGCCGTAGGATTCGAAAAACAGGACAAACAGATCGCCCCGCTCCAGCCGCTGCAAGTCCGAGTCAAGCAACGGCGGCTGGGTAGCCAGCCAGCTCCGATTCCGAAACACGGTCGCGGCTAGCGTCAAGCGAATTTGCTCGGCGAACATCCCGGAAACTGGCAGCGCGAACCAGTGTTCGGTCGGCAGGCGCGAACTTAGCCGGCCGGCGCCGTACAATGCCAGCAGCATCAGAGACAGCGCGCCAAGCCAGCGGCGGCCTGCCCGTCGCGCCAACACGGTCAAGATCACGCCCAGCGCCCAGCGCAGCAGAACGATCAGCACAGCCAAAAATGCTAGCAATGCCGAAACGGCCAGCCATAACTGCCAGCCAACAACCCGGTCCGCCAACAGGGCCGCCACTCGGGGGATTTGCTGACTATCCCAATACAAATTAATGGACCGTCCCATCAAGGCGGGCACGGTGACATCCACATAGCGCCCCAGGATGAAAACGAGGTAGCCGCCGATCAGAGCGTTCCGCAATACGCGGTTGCTCAGGTCCCACCGAGCAGCGGCGAGAGTGAGAATCAGCAACAGCGCCGCCAGCTCGATCGACAGTTCAGGCACCCACCGCACGCCGACCGTCGGCCAACGGTTTTGAAAGGTTAACATCGCGTCGAGGATCGGCAATGCCAGCAACAGCTTGAGAAAAATCGATACGCGACTCGAACCTATCGCCTTGGTCACGGCGTTTCCAAGACCTTTCATTTTGGTGGAATTCGACACAGTCTAAGCTCGACTTTTTCGATTATGGACATAGCACAGCGCATCACCAAACGACCCTCTAGGGACGAAAATCTTCGCCAGCAACACCAGCAATACCCGGCCCGCTCCGGCCCGCTCCGGCCCGCTCCGGCCCGCTCCGGCCCGTGCGACCGGCTCAGCACCGCGTCGGGAAGTAGTGTACCCATGAGTTTCTCTATTGATTGGCAAGAAATCGGCCTAGTTGCTATCTCCTGGCGCTGAGACGAACTCTTAGCAATGGGAAAAGTCAAGCTTATCAGTTCGTCTGACAGTGAACGCTTGGCTTCTTTCCGGGATATCCCTACCATCGTTCCATTGCTACCACCGGAATTCCCCCATGTCCGAAATCGCCGGCCTGACTTTGCTCGGCCAAGCCAAAACCGACTATCCTCAAACCTACTCTCCTCAATTGTTGGAACGATTTCCCAATCGCTATCCCCAGCACGTCTACGAGGTGGAACTGGACTGCCCCGAGTTCACCTGCCTGTGTCCGATCACCGGCCAACCCGATTTTGCCCGGCTGACGATCCGCTACAGCCCCGATGCATACTTGGTGGAATCGAAATCGCTGAAGCTGTATTTGTTCAGTTTCCGCAACCAGGGCACGTTCAACGAAGACGTGGTGAACTGCGTCGCCGCCGACCTGTTCGCACTGTTGCAGCCGCGCTGGCTAGAGGTGCGAGGCGATTTCTTGCCGCGCGGCGGCATCGCCATCAAACCGAGCGTGCGTTTGACGGGTGAGCCAACGCCACCCGATCCGAGTGCGCCCGGTTAACCGGAGCCAGTGATTCATGGATACCGCCCTCGTCGTCCTGTCCGGTGGGCAGGACTCCACCACCTGCTTGTACTGGGCGCTACGCCGGTTCGGCACCGGAAACGTTGCGGCAGTCACTTTCGATTACGGCCAACGCCACCGCATCGAACTGGCTTGTGCCGCTCGTGTTGCCGAGCAAGCCAGGGTTCCGCATACCGTGTTGCCGATCGACACCTTCGCCGCCTTGGGCGGCAGCGCCCTGACCGATCTCGACATCGCCGTACAATCTGGCGTGGATGCGCGCACGCAACTGCCCAACACCTTCGTACCGGGACGCAACCTGATCTTCCTGACTTTCGCCGCCGCTCTAGCTTATCGGCGGGCAATCCACCACGTCGTGACGGGCGTGGCCCAGACCGACTACAGCGGCTATCCCGATTGTCGGCAGGCGACCCTCCAGGCGCTGGAACGGGCGCTTCAACTGGGTATGGACTACGACCTGACACTCCACACTCCGCTGATGTTCAAATCCAAGGCCGAAACCGTCCTCATGGCGCGCGATCTCGGGGCTCTGCCGGCACTGGCCGATACCCACACTTGCTATCAGGGCCAGCAACCTCCCTGCGGCAAATGTCCGGCCTGCGTGCTGCGGGCCAAGGGGTTCGCCGAAGCCGGCATTGCCGATCCGCTGGTGGAACGATTTCGCGACCATCCGCCATGAGCGAACGGTTGTACGTGGTTGCGGCCGCGCCGTTCGAAGCCGCCCGCCAGGTGGACGTGCTACCGGCTGGCCATCGTGCCAGACGCCTGCATGGTCACGGATTCCTGGCGCGAATCCGGGCCGAGCTGCCGCCGGGCTGGGCACCATTTCCCGGTGCCGAGACCGAGGCGTTGACCGAGCGACTGCGAGAAATCGTGGCACCCCTGGATTATGCTTTGCTGAACAATTACATTCCGGTGCCGACCGACGAAAACGTGGCCCGCTGGATTCGAGCGCAGCTGGCCGTGCCGGGGCTCGAACGGGTCGGCGTCCAAAGCACCCGCGACCAGGGTGCCGATCTGGATGGGCGCGAACACGTCCACGTTTGGCGACGATTTCGCTTCGAAGCCGCCCATCGACTGCCCAACGTCCCGGCCGGTCATCCTTGCGGGCGGATGCACGGCCACGGCTTTGAAGTGATTCTGCACGCCGATCAAAACTTGCAAGGGCGGGATCTGGGGGTGGATTTCGATCAACTGAGCGAACTCTGGATGCCGCTACACAACGAGTTGCACCACGCCTGCCTCAACGACCTGCCCGGCCTGGACAATCCTACCAGCGAACGGCTGGCCGCCTGGCTCTGGCGACGGCTGCAACCGGAATGCCCACTGCTGTCCTGGATCACCGTGTACGAGACCGCCACCGCCGGCTGCCATTACGACGGGCGACATTACCGGATCTGGAAGGAACAAACCTTCGAGAGCGCCTTGCGCCTTCGTCGAGCGCCGCCCGACGATTCCCGGCGCCGCTTGCATGGCCACAGCTACCGGATTCGCCTGCACCTGACCGCGCCGCTGGACGAGACGATGGGTTGGACGGTGGATTATGGCGAGGTGAAAGCCCGGTTCGACCCCGTGTACCGCGAACTCGATCACCACCGACTGGATCGGCTAGCGGATTTGGCGGATGCCGATCCCGCCAATCTGCTACGTTGGATCAAGGCTGCCCTGAGCGAGCGATTGCCGCTGCTGGATCGGATCGATCTGGAAGAAACGCCCGGTTGCGGCGCGATGTTGTGTTGGGGAAGCGAAGGGCCAGCGTTGCCGGGGTGAGCGTGGCGTATCCGGTCAAGGAATTGTTCTACACCTTGCAGGGCGAAGGCGCCCGCAGCGGCCGGCCGGCCGTGTTTTGCCGCTTCGTCGGCTGCAACTTGTGGAGTGGCCGAGAGGCGGACCGGGCCAACGCCACATGCCGGTTCTGCGATACCGATTTCGTGGGGATCGATGGAGCGGGAGGTGGCAAATACCCCACCGCCGAGGCGTTGGCGGCCGCCATCGCTGCTCGGTGGCCGGCCTCGGCACCACCGAAAGCTCGCCCCTACGTGGTTTGCACCGGTGGCGAGCCGTTGCTGCAACTGGACGAATCGCTGATCGTCGCCCTGCATGCGCGGGGTTTCGAGGTAGCGGTGGAGACCAACGGCACGCTACCGGCTCCGCCGGGCCTGGACTGGATTTGCGTGAGTCCCAAGGCGAACGCACCGCTGCGGCTCAACCAAGGCGACGAACTGAAGCTGGTTTACCCGCAGCTTGAACCCGAGGCGCAGCCGGAGCACTTCACAGATTTGGCGTTCCGGTACTTCTTCCTGCAACCGCTGGATGGACCCGAGCGGGAAGCTCATACTCAGGTTACCATCGCCTATTGTCTGGCTCACCCGCAGTGGCGCTTGAGCTTGCAAATCCACAAGTGGTTGGGAATTCCCTGAGCCGTGTTTTTCGAAGCTCTGCTACCATATACCCATGAAACGTCAATAAATCCAAGGGACACTGTCGGCTGTCGCTGATCTTCTGCCCGGAGTTTGGCGCAAACGGATGGGAGGGAAACAGGCCGACATTGGATGGGGATGTTCCTGGCTGGACACCCATCTCCAGTTCATGCAGAATCGCGCCCTCTGACTGGCAAGGAACACCGCTTTCTCCATGGCCAACCTGTTGTTACTGAACGGACCGAATCTGAATCTGCTGGGCACCCGCGAGCCCGCTGTCTACGGTTCCACCACCCTGGCTGATATCGAACGACGTTGTGTGGAACTGGCGCGGGAACTGGGGCCGCATGAGCTGGCCTGCTTCCAGAGCAACGCCGAACACGCCCTGCTCGACCGCATTCACGCCGCCCGCCAAGATGGAGTTGCTTTCATTATGATCAATCCCGCTGCGCTCACCCACACTAGCGTAGCCCTGCGGGATGCCCTGCTCGGAGTCGGCATTCCGTTCATCGAGGTCCATCTGTCCAACGTTTTTGCCCGCGAACCGTTCCGTCATCATTCCTATCTATCCGACATCGCCGTCGGGGTCATCAGTGGACTGGGCGCGCAAGGTTACGAGCTGGCGCTGCGCGCCGCCGATCACTACCTCGCCTCGCCACGCCGGTAACCGCCGCCATGCCGATGGATATTCGTAAGATTAAAAAGCTAATCGAGCTGCTGGAAACTTCCGGCATCGCTGAAATTGAAATTAAGGAAGGCGAGGATTCGGTGCGGATCAGCCGACACCCGCACGGTGGATCTCCGATGATCGCACTGCCGCAAACGTTATGGGCCGCACCCCCTTACGCGCCAGCACCCACCCTGCCCGCGCATCCACCGATGCCGGCCGCACCGTCTATTGCACCAGCGACTGAGCCGGAAGCGGTCCAAGGATATATACTCCGCGCGCCGATGGTCGGCACCTTCTATCGCTCCGCCTCGCCTGGCTCCAAGCCGTTCGTCGAAATCGGCCAGCAGGTCAACGTCGGCGATCCGGTCTGCATCATCGAGGCGATGAAGATGTTCAATCAAATCGATGCGGATCGCGCCGGCACCGTCACTCGCATCCTGATCGAGAACGGCCAACCGGTCGAGTACGACCAACCGTTGTTGGTTATCGAATAGCCCGACCATGCTCGAAAAAGTCGTCATCGCCAATCGCGGAGAAATTGCCCTGCGCATCCTGCGCGCCTGCCGGGAACTGGGCATCCGCACCGTGGCCGCGCACTCCACGGTGGACCGCGACCTCAAGCACGTCCGGCTGGCCGATGAAACGGTCTGCATCGGCCCGCCGCCCGCCGCCGAGAGTTACCTGAACATGCCGGCGCTCATCAGCGCCGCCGAAGTCACCGACGCGGTGGCGATCCATCCCGGCTACGGTTTCCTGTCCGAGAACGCCGATTTCGCCGAGCGGGTCGAAAAAAGCGGCTTTATCTTCATCGGACCTCGCCCGGACACCATCCGACTGATGGGCGACAAGGTGTCGGCGATTAAGACCATGAAGGAAGCTGGCGTGCCCTGCGTGCCAGGCTCCGATGGACCGCTGGGTGACGACGACCAGGAAACTCTACGGCTAGCCCGCCAGATCGGCTATCCGATCATCGTCAAGGCAGCGGGCGGCGGCGGCGGGCGCGGTATGCGAGTCGTCCACAGCGAAGCGGCGCTGTTGACGACTATTGACCTCACGCGCAGCGAAGCCAACGCCGCGTTCGGCAACCCGACCGTGTACATGGAAAAGTACCTGGAACACCCTCGCCACGTCGAAATCCAGGTGCTGGCCGACACCCACGGCAACGCCATCCACCTCGGCGAGCGCGATTGCTCGATGCAGCGTCGCCATCAGAAGGTCATCGAGGAAGCGCCAGCGCCGGGCATCACTGTCCAGCAACGCCGCCGCATCGGCCAAATCTGCGTCGAAGCCTGCCGGCGGATCGGCTATCGAGGAGCGGGCACCTTCGAGTTTCTGTATCAGGATGACAAGTTCTATTTCATCGAGATGAACACCCGGGTGCAGGTCGAGCATCCCGTCACCGAACTGATCACCGGCGTGGATATCGTCAAGGAACAACTGCTGATCGCGGCCGGCCAGCCGCTGAGCTACTCGCAAAAGGACATCCGCATCACCGGCCACGCGGTCGAATGCCGGCTCAACGCCGAAAATCCCGAAACCTTCGTCCCCTCGCCAGGCATTATCACCCAATACCATGCACCGGGCGGACCGGGCATTCGGGTCGATTCCCATATCTATAATGGCTATCGGGTGCCGCCGAACTACGACTCGATGATCGGCAAACTGATCGCTCACGGCGAAACCCGCGAAGCCGCCATCGCGCGGATGCGCAACGCGCTGGCCGAACTGGTGATCGAGGGCATCAAGACCAACGCCCCGCTGCACCAGCGCATTCTCGGCGATGCCCGCTTCATCGCCGGCGGTACCGACATCCACTATCTAGAAAAGCAGCTGCTCAGCACCCGCTGACCACACAATCGAATCGCGACGGTTCGCGAACAGATGCGCTAAGCTCTATGAACAGAGTAAGCGTAAGGTTATTTTTTTATGAGCGACAACGCGACTGCCCCTTGGCTGCAACTGACTCTCGAAGCCATCGACCACAGCCCGGAACAATTGGAAGACGCACTATTGCAGGCCGGTGCGCTGGCGGTGACCCTGGAAGACGCCGGCGATCAACCGGTGCTGGAGCCGGCACCAGGCGAAACGCCGTTGTGGGCGCACACCCGCGTGACCGGGTTGTTCGATGCCCAGACCGATATTGAAATAGTGAAAGGACAACTGCGGCGGTTCTTGCATGCACCGATCCTGCCGGAATGCCGGCTGACCGCATTGGAGGAGCGCGACTGGGTGCGGGCCTGGATGGACAATTTTCACCCCATGCGCTTCGGCCAGCGGCTGTGGATCTGCCCTACCCACAGCGACCCACCCGAACCGACGGCGGTTAACATCCGGCTCGATCCAGGGCTGGCGTTCGGTACCGGCACCCATCCGACCACGGCACTGTGCCTAGATTGGCTGGATGGGGCGGATTTAGCCGGTCAAACCGTGCTGGATTACGGCTGCGGTTCAGGAATCCTGGCCATCGCCGCCGCCAAGCTGGGCGCCAAGCGGGTGTGGGCGGTGGACATCGATCCGCAAGCGCTGCTGGCCAGCGACGATAATGCCTCGGAAAACGAGATCGAGGATCGCATCGAACTGGCTGATCCCGCTGAACTACCGGGCAATTTGCGCGTGAACGTTCTGTTGGCCAATATCCTAGCCGGCGTCTTGGTGCGGCTAGCACCGGAATTTAGCCGGCGAGTCCAATCGGGTGGGCGGCTCGTGTTGGCCGGCATCCTTGAACAGCACGCCGATGCCGTTCAAGCGGTATTCACCCGCGATTTCACCTTCGTTCCGCCTCGGCGGCATGGAGATTGGGTGCTGTTGGAAGGAACGCGTCGGTAAATTCCATGCGTATCCTGCCTTGTTTGCGCCGCGCCCGCCGTACCATACGCGCGCCGATGGATTTGGCGCCATAACGAAAACGATCCAGCCAACTGATTAGCTGGCAACCACCGGATTCCCGTGCGATTTTTCGATGCAAATCGGCCCCTATTTTCTCGATTCTCCCGTGATTCTGGCACCGATGGCCGGTGTCAGCGACCGGCCGTTCCGGCTGCTGTGCCGGCAGTTGGGCGCAGGCCTGGCCGTTTCGGAAATGGTCAGCGCCGATACCCGGCTTTGGGATAGCCGCAAAACCCGATTGCGACTGGATCATGCCGGTGAACCGGCTCCCCGCAGCGTGCAGATTCTCGGCGCCGACCCACACGCCATGGCCGAAGCTGCCCGTCGAAACGTCGAGCGCGGCGCCCAAATCATCGACATCAATATGGGTTGCCCGGCCAAGAAAGTTTGCGGGACGCTGGCCGGCGCGGCGCTATTGCGCGACGAGGCGCTGGTCGAGCGCATTCTCGATGCCGTGGTAGGCGCAGTCTCGGTGCCGGTCACTTTAAAAATTCGCACCGGTTGGGATCTGAACCATCGCAACGGCATCGCCATCGCCCGGATTGCTGAGCGAGCGGGTGTCCAGGCGTTGGCCGTACATGGTCGCACCCGTGCCTGCGGCTATACCGCCCCGGTGGATTACGCTGCCATCCGGGCCATCAAACAGGCGGTGACTCTCCCGGTGATCGCCAACGGGGATATCGACAGCCCTGAAAAAGCGCGCTGGGTACTCGACCGTACCGGCACGGATGCCGTCATGATCGGTCGGGCCGCTCAGGGCCAACCCTGGATTTTTCGCAAAATCGCTCATTACTTGGCGACCGGCCAGCGGTTGCCATCGCCGACCCCGGCCGATATCGGTCGGTGGATTCTGGATCATCTGAAAAACCTCCACACTTTTTACGGCGAAACCGCCGGCGTCCGCATCGCCCGCAAGCATCTGGCTTGGTACAGCCGGAGTTGGGCGGAAGGCGCCGCGTTTCGCGCCCGAATCAATTCGGTCGAACATGCCCGCGAGCAGCTAAACCTGACTTGCGATTTCCTAGGGCGTCTGGTAAACGAGGAGTACCTCGCCGCATGACCATCCATCACCCCGACCCACCGGTCGATTTACTACCCGCTACTCCGCTGCGCGAGCACGTTCGTGAATCCTTGCGCATCTATTTTCACAACCTCGGCGGCCAAGCGCCCAGTAACCTGTACGATCTGGTGCAGCATGAGGTCGAACCGCCGCTACTGGAAATCGTAATGTGGTTCACGCATGGCAACCAGAGCAAGGCAGCCGAGATTCTCGGCCTCAATCGCGGCACGCTGCGCAAGAAACTCCGACAATACGGTATCGATAAATTGGCCAATCACATGGAGAAGGCATGAGCCTGGCGATCTTCGACCTCGACAACACGTTGCTGGGCGACGACAGCGATTACCTGTGGGGCCAGTTTCTGGTCGAGCAGGGACTGGTGGATGGTGAATTCTACGAGCGCGAGAACCAACGCTTTTACGATGCCTACCGGGCCGGCACGCTGGACATTCACGCGTTTCTGGCGTTCATGCTGCGGCCCCTGACCGAGCATCCGCTGCCACGCTTGCTGGATTGGCGGGCGCAATTCCTCGCCGAGAAAATCGAACCGATCATCCTGCCCAAGGCCATCGCCTTGCTGGAACAGCACCGGGCCAACGACGATACGCTGCTCATCATCACCGCCACCAACCGTTTCATCACCGCGCCCATCGCGGAGCGGCTGAACGTGCCAAACTTGCTGGCGACCGAAATCGAATCCATCGACGGGCGCTATACGGGCCGTCCACTTGGCACCCCCTGCTTTCAGGGTGGCAAGGTTGAACGGCTGCGGGCATGGCTGGCCGAGACCGGCCAACATCTCACCGACAGCTGGTTTTACACCGACTCCCATAACGACCGGCCCCTGCTCGATCAAGTGACCCATCCCGTGGCGGTCGACCCCGACGAGACCCTGGCCCAGCACGCGGCGGCGTGCGGTTGGCCGATCATCAGCCTGCGGGAAAACGGCGAATGAAATCGCGCGTAAAAATTCCCCTGGATTGGAGATAAGGGAACGCCGCGCTACCTTCGGGGTCGGCGGGTTTGTGCTGACCGACCGTTTCCCTCAGAATTTCGCTCAATTATCATGGTCAACCCCTTTCTGGTCTTCCCTCGTCCAGAGGGTTTTATCATTTAGCAACTGTCCGCAGGAACATGACCCCTATGCACCCGAACCTGATCAATAATGTCAACGTCGCCGCTCAAGACGTGCTGCTGACTCCCGAGGAAATCAAACAGCGGCTGCCGATGACCGATGCCGCCGAAACCATGGTGCTCGATAGTCGCCGCATCGTGGAGCGCATTCTCGACCGGCAGGACCCTCGTGTGTTCGTGGTGGTTGGCCCCTGCTCCATCCACGATGTCGCGGCGGCCCGTGACTATGCTCGCCGCCTGAAAGCGCTGGCCGACGAAGTTAGCGATACCTTGTTCGTCATCATGCGGGTATATTTCGAAAAGCCGCGTACCACGGTCGGCTGGAAGGGCCTGATCAACGACCCGTACATGGACGACTCTTTCCGTATCGAAGAAGGCTTGCAGGTGGCGCGCGGCCTACTGCTGGAGCTGGTGGAAATGGGTCTGCCCGCCGGCACCGAGGCGCTCGATCCGATCAGCCCCCAATACATTTCCGACTTGATCACCTGGACTGCTATCGGTGCCCGCACCACCGAATCTCAGACCCATCGTGAGATCGCCAGCGGCCTGTCCACGCCGGTCGGGTTCAAGAATGGGACCAACGGCAACTTGGAAGTGGCGATCAACGCCTTGCAATCCGCCGCTCGCCCCCACAGTTTCCTGGGGATCGACCAATTCGGCCGCTCGGCCATCATCCGCACCACCGGCAACCGCTACGGCCACATGGTGCTGCGCGGCGGCGACCGACCCAACTACGACTCGGTCTCCATCGCTCTGTGCGAAAAAGCATTGCGCGACAAGAAATTGCCGATCAACCTCGTGGTGGATTGCAGTCACGCCAACTCCTTCAAGGATCCGGCGATGCAACCCCTGGTGATGCGCGATTGCATCCATCAAATTTTGGAAGGCAACCGGTCCATTGTCGGCCTCATGATCGAGAGCAACATCGGCTGGGGCAACCAGTCCATTCCCACCAACCTCAGTCAGCTCAAATACGGCGTGTCGGTCACCGACGCTTGCGTGGATTGGTCGACCACCGAAACCATGCTGCGCGAGGCGCATGCCAAGCTGAAAGGCATGCTGCCGGGTCGGTTGGCGGATTGATTGCCGTTGATCCTTTGCCCTCTTCTCTCCACCAACGCACCGGTACGGTCATCACCGTCACGGCAGCGGGGTGGAGGATCCGTGGGTTCGCGATGCTCTAGCGCCCTTGCGGCCTGTCTATTGACCGGACGGCGGGAAAACGCGGTGCTGAAATTCTTGAGTCTCCACCCGTCAGCGCTCGCTTTTCTCGTCGGCCAACACCAGATCCTTCAAGGTCTGATCTTGTAAAGCCTGGTCAACCGCGGCATCGATTCGATCCATCACCTTGCTCACGGTCGGCGATTGAGCGCTGGCACCCCCCTCCTCCCGCACCGCTGCCACAATATCCCGCAAACCGATAACGCCGATATCGTAAGCGGGTAGGTAAAAAGGGGGATCCTCGCTGCTGGCAACGATCAAGCCCTTCCGTTGTAACGCGCTCACAACCGCAGCGACCGTTTTGAGAGAAGATACCCCGCTCTGGGCTGCGAGCCGGTTGAAGGTCCACGGCGGATCGCGGCGATAATGCGCGCGCCCGATCAATACCATGATTGCCAACGCCAAAGCATTTCGATCACCGCCGCTCGGTCCGCTGCTGGGTGGTCTTAGCCGGTGAGGATGTTGCCAATAGCAGGCTACCTGAGCGCCCACCAGGATAATCAGCCAACCCGCGTTCACCCAGATCACGAATAGCACGGCGGCAGCGAAGCCTGAATAGATGGCCGAGTAGCTGGATGAATTGGCCACAAATTTGGCGAAAATCAGACCGGTGGCATACCAGAGTATGCCGGCGAAAATGCCACCGGCCAGCGCCGATGCCAGCCGTACCCGGGTGTTGGTGAGAAAGGCGTACATGAAAGCAAACGCCATGCAGATCAGCAGATACGGCATCACCTGCCCCAGCCAGAGCACAACAATGCCGAACGGTTCAATGTTCACGAGTCGCTGAACCCATTCTTGGTGCAGCGCCGAAGCGGCGATACCAAGACCGGCGAAGATGAGCACGGGCCCTACCAGGATAACGCTCAGATACTCACTGAATCGCCTGCTGAATCCTCGGACATGGGACACTTGCCAGATTTCATTGAAAGCCTCTTCGACTTTCTGGAGCAGACTCAGTACGGTGTAGAACAGCAGAGCGATACCCAAGGATCCCAGCACGCCAACCCGTAGGTTTTCAACGAAGTTGAAAATCCTATCACCCGCTTCCGCTCCCGCCGCACCCAAGGGCTCCAGAAAATGGATCAGCAAAGACTCTAGCTGATTTTGTACGCCAAAGCCCTTCAGCACCGAAAAAGTGACGGCCAGGAGCGGGACCAGCGATAGCAATGTCGTGTAGGCCAAGCTGCTGGCCTGTCTGTTGAGTTGGCCGTCGGCAAATTTGTGGAGGATGCCGTACAACAATCGCACCCAAAAAATCCCCAGCCGATCCAGGCGGGAACGGTCGGCGATATCTTCCTCGAATATCCAGCGGTGCCAGCGAGCAACCCACAGCTGAACGTCGGACATGATGGTTTATTCGATTTATAAATTGTTTGGAGAGCTTTGACACACCCGCCTTGATCAAGGCGTCCTACCGCGATCATTCGGTGGTGTATTGCTGCCCTGGGAAACCGCCGCGAACGCATCGTGCAACCAAGCCTCGTACCCGCCCCGCAGCAACCATAGCCTTCCCGGCAGCGTTTCCTTGAGCAGATGATACGCCTGGATGGTTCGCCCGCCTCGCTGACAATAAAGCAGAAATTGCGTGTCCATTCCCACCCCGGCCGCAAAACATTCGAGTTGCTCCGAGGGGACGTGCGCGGCACCTGGGATATGCCCGGCGTCGAATTCGGCCCGAGTGCGGATATCGATCCAGTGCAAGGAAGGTCGCTGTTGGCTGGCTGCCACATCCAGCCAGGGTAGATCGTCGGCGAGCGGCTCGGTGGCTGCGACCGGTCGAGAATCGGCAGTGCTGGCGCAAGCGAAGCGGGTTTCGGCGAGCGTGCGAATCGTGGGTGCATCGCCGCAAACCGGGCAACTCGAATCGCGCGGTAACCGCAACTTTTGAAAGCGCATCGCTAGCAAATCGACCGTCAGCAAGGCGCCGATCAGCGGCTCGCCGATCCCCAAAATCAGCTTGAGCGCTTCGTGAGCTTGCAGCGTCCCGAACAGGCCGGGAACCGTTCCCAGCACGCCGGCCTGCGCGCAGGACGGGATCGTTGCGGGATCGGGCACTTCCGGGAAGAGACAACGGTAGCAGGGACCTTCCGATGCGGCATAAACCGAGAGCATCCCCGAAAAGGCGCGGATGCTGGCGCCGACGTAGGGTTTGCGCGCCAGCACGCAAGCGTCGTTCACCAGATATTTGGTGGCGAATTGGTCGGAACCTTCGACGACCAGATCATACGCCGCGACAAAAGTTGCGGCATTGGTCAGGTCGAACGGTTCGGAGTAAACATCGATCTGGAGATACGGATTGAGCGCAAGCAAACGGTCACGGGCCGCTTCGACCTTGGCGACGCCACAGCTCGCCGTGTCGTATAAAACCTGCCGTTGCAGGTTGCTCAACTCGACTCGATCGGGGTCGATAACGCCCAGCCGGCCGACTCCAGCGGCGGCCAAGTAGAGCAAGGCCGGCGAACCCAGACCACCGGCACCGATCACCAGCACGCTGGCCCGGCGCAGTTTTCGTTGGCCTTCCAAGCCGATCTCGGGCAGAACCAAATGCCGGGCATAGCGCAGTTGTTCCTCGGCATCGAGCGCCGCAACCGGATTTTCGGAGAACGAATTGACCATCTCAAAACGTCTCGCTAGGCGCGTTCGCGGAACAGATCCAGCCAGGCGCGCACACGGCTATCAGGGTCCGAGGCATACAGCACGTCGGAGACGACCGCGATGGAATCGGCACCCGCCGCCAGCACCGCCGGCGCCCGTTCCAGCGTGATGCCGCCAATGGCGACCAGCGGACAGGCAAAGCGCGCTTTCCATTCGTCGATGCGTTCGAGCCCTTGCGGAGACCAGGGCATTTTCTTCAGTGTCGTCTCGTAGATCGGCCCCAAGGCGACGTAATCGGGCTCGACGTCCAAAGCATTGGCCAGTTCTTCCGGGCTATGCGTACTAACGCCGAGCCGGATGCCCGCCGTACGAATCGCCGCGAGGTCCGCACCGGCCAAATCCTCCTGCCCCAAGTGCAACCATGCCGCACCTTCTCGAATCGCTTCCCGCCAGTAATCGTTGATGATCAGCTGGCAGTCGTCATAATCGGCGGCAACGGCCAACGCCTCGCGAATCTGGCGTTGTACTGCCAATTCGGGTTGCCCCTTGATACGCAGCTGGAGGGTCCGCACGCCCAGCGGCAGAAAGCGGCGCACCCAATCCACATCGTCCACCACGGGATAAAAGCCGTGGCTCCCGGCGGTTTTCATCAACTTCGCTCTCTCAGGATTGATGCCAGAACGGCGTTCCGGTGACGGGCGTGCTCGGTTCGGCCATCTCCTGAACGGGCATCGCACCGGCAAGATAAGCCAGTCGTCCGGATTCAACGGCCAGACCGAAAGCTCGCGCCATCCGGACCGGATCGGCCGCGCGCGCCACGGCGGTATTGACCAGCACCCCGTCGTAGCCCATCTCCATCGCCGCGATGGCGTGGGACGGTTTGCCGATGCCGGCATCCACGATCAGCGAAACATCCGGGTACCGGGCGCGCAGGGTTCGCAGCGCGTAGGGATTGTTCAATCCCTGTCCCGAACCGATCGGCGCCCCCCACGGCATCAGGATCGAACAGCCGGCCTGCACCAGCCGTTCCGCCACCACCATGTCCTCGGTCGTGTAGGGAAAAACCTGAAATCCCCGCCGGCACAGTTCTTCCGCCGCTTCGACCAGCAGGAACGGATGCGGCTGCAAGGTGTAATCGTCACCGATCACTTCCAGCTTCAACCACGGCGTTTCGAAGATTTCCCGGCCCATTTCGGCGGTGGTCACGGCTTCCTTGACGGTCTTGCAACCGGCGGTGTTCGGCAAAACCTGCACACCCATTTCCTTGATCGCGGACCAGAAGTGGGTTCCGGCGCGCTCGGTGGCCGACTCCCGCCGCAGCGAAACCGTCACGACCTCGGCACCCGAAGCGGCGATGGCCTGCTGCAATACCGCCAGCGACGGATAACGGGCGGTCCCCAGCAACAGCCGCGAACGCAGCTGGCGGCCTCCAATGGGCCACATTGGCAATGTCGGATCGGTCATCGCTAGCCCCCTTGCATTGGGGAAACGATTTCCAGGCGATCACCGTCTCGAATCTGGACGGTGGCGTAATCGCTGCGCGGCACGAATTCGTCGTTGCGCGCCACCGCGATCCGTGCGCCCTCGTAACCCAAATCGTGAATCATTTCCGCCAGCGAACGGGTCTTTTCCCATTCTTTTTTCTCGCCGTTAATTTCGATGATCATGCGCGCGGTCTCAATCATGCTCTCGGGTTGTTTTGCGCATTCTGGCCATTATGGGGCGGTCGTATCCCATAGTTTCGCGGTTTCCTCAGGCCGACGCCGGTCGCGAATGAAGGTTACGACGGTCTCGGCGACCAGCGGGCTGAGCAAATAGCCGTGCCGGTACAGCCCGTTGATGCGCAATAGGTTGTCCTGTTGAATGATACGGGGTAAATGGTCGGGCAAGGTCGGCCGACAGTGGACTTTCATCTCCACGACCTCCGCCTCCGCGAAAGCCGGGTGCAAAGCGTAAGCCGCCGACAGCAATTCCAGCGCGGAACGAACGGTCGCGGGTCGCAGCGAGTCACTCTCGATGCTGGTCGCGCCGATCACGAAACGATTTTCGGGACGCGGCACGATATACAGCGGATAGCGTGGATGCATCATCCGAATGGGGCGGCGCAGGCGAACCTCACTGGTGTGCAACGCCAGAATCTCCCCCCGCACTCCGCGCAAATCGGGAATCCGGTCGTTGGCCGCCAGCCCCCGGCAGTCCAATACCCAATCGAAGGCCAAGCGCTCGCCGCGCACCGCGATTTCGCCCGGCGCCACATCCTCGACCTCGGCTCCGAATTCGATCCTTGCGCCATCCCGGCGCAGGGTCGCAACCAAGGCGGGCAACAGCGAACGCGGATCGATTTCGCCCTCCGGGGCAAGATACAGCCCTTCGCCGAAGCGGCCTTCCAGCTCGGGCTCCAACTCGCGCAGCTCGTCGCGCCGCAGCCAGCGCAGCCGCGCTCCGAAGCCGGCGCGCTCGACTCGCTCGGCGAGATGTTGCATTCCCGCTCGATCTTGCCGATGTGCGACCACCAGTGTACCTTCGCAGGTCAGATGCACCGGTTGCGCCAGCGTCGGGACAATCGTTCGCCATAGATCGAGCGCAGTCTCACCCCAGCGGGCGACTTCATCTTCCGCCTCGCTCAGCTCGCAGTACGGCGCCAGCATCCCGGCCCCGACATGACTGCAATGATGGTCCAAGCGCTCGCTGCCGCGCTCGAACACACTGATCCGATGCCCTTGGCGCTGTAGCCACAAGGCTTGAGTCAGGCCGACGATCCCCGCACCGATCACGGCAATCCGATATTGGCGCACCTTGATCCTCTCCAGGCCGAAAAAAACGAGAATGAGCGACAGCCAGCAAGTCGCATAAAACGTTATATCACTGATTCGCAAAGCTTGGACGAATTTTGCCAAAGCCCGCTTGACGTACTCGCCATCGATGCCGTCATCGTACTGACGATTGGTCTACCCCGCGATCCCTGCCAGTAACTTTTCCACTTCTGCTACTCGCGTTTCAGCGTCGGGCAATTCTTTGACGAAACGGAGCTTATCCTTGCCGTCCAATTTGTAAACCGAGCGCTGTTGCTGGATCAACCGCACTAATTTGGCCGGATCCACCTTTGGTTCTGGGCCGAACACGATTCGCCCGCCCTTGGGACTTGCTTCGATTTTCTTGATCCCAATCGGGGTAGCCCGCAGCTTCAAGCCGGTCACCCGAAACAGGTTTTTCACCGGTTCCGGCAACAGGCCGAAACGGTCGATCATCTCCACTTGCAACTCGCGTAACTCCTCGTCATCGCGAGCGCTCGCAATCCGCTTGTACAAAATCAACCGGCTGTGAACGTCCGGCAAATAGTCGTCCGGGATCAGGGCCGGGCTTTGCAGATCGATTTCGGGACCGTGATCCAGCGGTCGATCTAGTTCCGGTACCCGCCCGGCCTTGAGCGCCTGCACCGCCCGCTCCAACAAATCCATATATAAAGTAAAGCCGACTTCGTGAATCTGGCCGCTCTGCTCCTCGCCCAGCAACTCGCCGGCGCCGCGAATCTCCAAGTCATGACTGGCCAGCATGAAACCGGCGCCCAAATCTTCCAACGATTCGATCGCCTCGATCCGCTTGACCGCGTCCACCGTCATCGCTTTGCGCGGCGGTACGATCAGATAAGCGTAAGCGCGATGGTGCGAGCGCCCGACCCGCCCCCGCAACTGGTGCAACTGCGCCAATCCCAGCTTGTCGGCACGGTTGATGATGATGGTGTTGGCGCTGGGCACGTCGATGCCCGATTCGATGATGGTGGTACAGATCAGCAGGTTGCAGCGGCGGTGATAGAAATCCAGCATCACCTGCTCCAAATCCCGCTCGCGCATCTGGCCGTGAGCGACTGCAATCCGCGCGCCCGGTGCCAGTTCCGCGACCTGCGCGGCCATGCGCTGGATGGTCTCCACTTCGTTGTGCAGAAAATAAATCTGCCCGCCGCGCTTCAGTTCGCGCTGGCAGGCCTCCTGAATCAACGCCTTGTTCCATTGACCGACGAAAGTCTTGACCGCCAGCCGCCCTACCGGCGGGGTGGCGATGATCGACAGCTCGCGCAATCCGGCCATCGCCATGTTCAAGGTGCGCGGGATCGGCGTGGCGGTCAGGGTTAGCACGTCCACTTCGGTACGCAAGGATTTCAGCCGCTCCTTGTGCTTCACCCCGAAGCGATGCTCTTCGTCCACGATGGTCAATCCCAGGCGCTTGAACTGGATACCCTCCTGCAACAATTTGTGGGTGCCAATCAGAATGTCCACCTGGCCTTCGGCCAGCGCTTGCAACGTCTGGGCCTGCTGCTTGGCCGAACGAAATCGGGACAGCAATTCGATCCGCACCGGCCAATCGGCGAAGCGGTCGAGAAAATTTTGATGGTGCTGCTGGGCCAACAGCGTGGTGGGCGTTAACACCGCGACCTGCCGCCCGTCCTGCACCGCCACGAACGCGGCGCGCATCGCCACCTCGGTCTTGCCGAAGCCAACATCGCCGCACACCACCCGATCCATCGGCTTGTCGGCGCGCATGTCGGCAATCACCGCTTCGATGGCGGCCTGCTGGTCCGGCGTTTCCTCGAACGGGAAAGCGGCGGCGAAGGCGAAGTAGTCGGTTTCGGTCAAACTAAAAGCGTGGCCGGGCCGAGCTTCGCGCCGCGCATAGATATCCAGCAGTTCCGCCGCTGCATCGTTGACTTGTTCGGCGGCCTTGCGCCGGACCTTTTCCCACTGGCCGCTACCCAGCTTGTGCAGCGGCGCGCTTTCCGGCGAGGCACCGGTGTAGCGGCTCAGCAGATGCAGAGATGCCACCGGCACGTACAAACGGTCGCCACCGGCGTATTCCACCACCACGAATTCGCCGTCGATGCCGGCGACTTCCAGCCGCTCCAGACCGGCATAACGGCCGATGCCGTGCTCCTCGTGAACGACTGGGGTGCCAGGATTGAGATCGGTCAGGTTACGGATGATGGCATCGGGGTCGCGGTTGGACGTGCGCCGCCGGACCTGCCGTACCCGTTCACCATACAACTGCGGCTCGGCGATGATCGCCAGCGGCGGATCGGTCAACAACAGACCTTGCTCCAGCGGCGCCACGGTCAAGGCCAGTCGCAAATCCTCCCGCGCCAGGAACTCGGTCCAGCTCTCGCAGACTTGCAGCTTCAAGCCATAACCGCGCAGCGTGTCCAACAGCACTTCGCGGCGACCGGCCGATTCGGCGGCGAACAACACCCGCCCCGGAAATTCCATCAGAAAACTTTCCAGCGCGGCGGCCGGCCGCTCGGCGCGAGGTTCCAGCGGCAAGGTCGGCGGGGACGCAGTGGGGTAGTTGGTGCCGCCATCTCCCGCCTCCCGCAACTCGACCCGGAGATAGCGGGCCAAGGCTTGCTCGACCTGAACGGCTTCGAGAAACAGCGCGGGCGGTGGCAACAGCGGCCGTTCCGCATCGTAGCGACGCTGTTCGTAACGATCCATGAGCTGCTCTCGAAATGCCGCCATCGCCTCCGTCACGCCTTCCAGCAGAACGACCAGCGTCGCCTCCGGCAAATAATCGAACAGGGTCGCGGTTTGCTCAAAAAAGAGCGGCAGATAATATTCGATGCCACCAGGCGCATTGCCGGCGCTGATGTCGCGATAAATCGCGCTACGCTGCGGATCGCCCTCGAACTGGCGGCGATAGGCCTGGCGAAACCGGGAAATGGTTTCCTTGTCCAGCGGAAATTCCCGCGCCGGCAACAGCTCGATTTGTTTGACCTTCGCCACGGACAACTGGGTATCGGGATCGAAGTCGCGGATACTCTCGACCTCGTCGTCGAACAACTCGATTCGGTATGGCCGTTCAGCGCCCATCGGAAACAGGTCGATGATCGAACCGCGTACCGCGAACTCGCCGTGTTCGACCACTTGCGACACGCAAACGTAGCCAGCGGCTTCCAAGCGTCGACGGAAATCCTCGGAATCGAGCTTTTCGCCAACTTTTAACAATAGCGCGTAGCGATCCAGATAATCGCGTGGCGCCAGCCGTTGCATCAGGGTTGCTACTGGCACTACCAGCACACCACGCTTGCGTTGCGGCAAACGGTACAGTGCCGTCAACCGTTGCGACACAATATCCTGATGCGGCGAAAATACGTCGTAGGGCAGCGTCTCCCAATCCGGAAAGGCCAGAATATCGAGGCTCTCACCGCCGAACACTCGCAGCTCTGTCTCCAGTCGCAGCGCTATCTGGCTGTCGGGCACTACCGCCAGCACCAGACCACGGTAGCGAGTGGCAGCGGCAATCAGCAGGGCGGGGCTAGCGCCGTGCAACTGCCCCCAACATAGCGTTCGGCGGCTGTCAGGCGGCAGGACCGGTTGCAGGGGGTTCGGAACAGCGTAGTGCTCAACACGCCCGGACATGAATCGCGATATACCTCGGTTGTCAGAAGTCGGAGCGAGCGGGTGGCGTATACGACAGCACCCGCTCGCTGCCGAGTACGGGTGGAAACCAGCGTGTTTCTAACGTTCTGGGATGTTGGAGCTGAACAGTCCGATGAGCTAAAGGGGATTACGAGGTCGTAACCGAAGCGCCTTCAGTGCGGGAAAAACCAGCACCGACCCGATGAGCTGGGATAAGTCCGAGATCACGACGCGCCCGTCGGCTGGGGGATAGCCGACACTAACCAGTGTGACCTGAAGCCGGTCTGTGAAACAGGAGAAAGCCTGGTGGTGGCTCGCTCGAAACCCACCCTCAAACACCCCTAGGGACTGTGGTTAGACAAAGGTTACGAGACTACCCAGAAGTCCGCAATCTCATCGCCGAATTCGGCTTTACCGCCCCTATCCGCGTTCGGGACGAAGAAGCTGGCGACGCCCGACTAGGGCGCTAGACGGTGAGCGTGCCCTTATCATCTTCCGCGCCGCCAAGTTATTCATAGACTCTTATCGTAGCTACTGGGCCTCACCCTTGAAAGCATCCACCCTTGCCTTGAGCTTTTGGCCTGGCCGGAAGGTGACGACCCGGCGCGCGGTGATCGGGATCTCTTCGCCGGTTTTGGGATTGCGGCCCGGCCGCTGATTTTTGTCCCGCAGGTCGAAATTGCCGAATCCGGACAGTTTCACCTGTTGGCCCTCTTCCAGGGCACTGCGAATTTCCTCAAAGAAAATCTCCACCAGCTCCTTGGCTTCGCGTTTGTTAATGCCCAGCTCTTCGAACAATCTTTCCGCCATATCGGCTTTTGTTAGTGCCATGCTCCTAAACCCTAAGCGTTGCGTCAAACTGTTCCGTTAATCCTGCAATGATGCCGGAAACGGTCTCATCGACTACACTGTCTGTAAGATTGCGCGAGAAATCCTGTAGAATCAATCCCAAAGCTAAACTTTTCTGGCCTTCCGGCACACCCTTGCCCCGATAGATGTCGAAAAGCCGCACTTCGCGCAGTAGTTCGCCGCCACACTGGCGAATGCAAGCGAAAATCGCTCGCGCGGCAAGGGCTTCATCCACCACGATGGCGATATCACGGCGACTGGCCGGAAACTTGGAAAGCTCCCCAAACACCGGCGTCCGCGCTGGCCGCAATGCATTCAACCGCAACTCGAAGGCGAAAACATCGCCTTCCACGTCCAGCTCCCGCGCCACCCGAGGATGCAGAGCCCCCAGCCAACCCACTGCCGCACCGGCCCGTTCGATCTGGGCGCTCTGGCCCGGATGCAAAGCGGGATGCGGAGCGGCAACGAACGCAAACGCTTCTGGCTCTCCGGTCAAACTCAACAGCGCTTCGACATCGGCTTTAAGGTCGAAGAAATCCACTGGCCGGGCTGGCATGTCCCACTGTTCCGGCAGGGCAATGCCCGCTGCCACGCCGCCGAGGTACGGTTCCTGTCGTAATCCGCCATCGACTTGGATGAAGTTTAACCCATGCTCGAACAACCGCACGCGCGGTTGCTGACGTTTCTGGTTGTGGATCAGCGCCTTGAATAAGCCTGGCCATAGACTGGTGCGCATCACCGCCAGATCCGCCGAAATCGGGTTGGTCAACGCTAGCGGCTCCCGGTCGGGATCGAGGCATCTTTGGAAAACCGGATCGACGAAACTGTAGGTGATAGCTTCCTGAAAGCCACGCTGCACCAGGGTTTCCTTCAATCGCTCTAGCCCAACTTGGTTTTCCGGTTGCGGCACCATTTCCAGCCGAGTCAGGGGACGATTGCCAGGCAGGCGATCGTAACCGTAAATCCGGGCGATTTCCTCGATCAGATCGGCCTCGATCGCGATGTCGAAGCGGCTACCGGGTGGAACTACCTGCCAATGATCGGCTTCCACCACCACTGTCATGCCCAGCCGGCACAGGATGTTCTCGATTTCGGCGGGAGGGACTTCCAGCCCCAGCAGCTTGCGAACTCGGGCTGGTCGTAGCCGGATAGCCGGCTCCGTCGGCAAATATTCAGGCGATACCGCTTCGATCAGGGGTCCCGGTTGGCCGCCCGCGATGTCGAGCAACAGGCGAGTGGCCCGCTCGGCGGCACGCCGCTGCAATTGCCAGTCCACGCCGCGCTCGAAGCGATAGGAGGAATCGGTTTGCAAGCCGTAGCGGCGGGCGCGACCGGCGATGCTAGCCGAGGCGAAAAACGCGCTTTCCAGGAACACGTCACGGGTCTCGCCGGTGCAGGAACTGATTTCGCCGCCCATGATGCCAGCCAGTGCCAGCGGACCAGCAGGGTCGGTGATCAGCAAGGTTTCCGCATCCGGTTCCACCACGACCCCGTTCAACAGCTCCAGCCGGTCACTGGGTCGGGCTCGGCGCACTTCGATGCCATCCGTCAGCCGATTCAGATCAAAGGCGTGCATCGGCTGGCCGAGTTCCAGCATGACGTAATTGGTCACGTCCACCAGCGGCCCCAGGCTGCGAATTCCAGCCCGGCGCAAACGTTCCTTCATCCATAACGGCGTTTCGGCGGCGGGATTGACACCTCGGATCACTCGCCCCACGTAGCGCGGACAATCGGCTGGATCGAGCAGCTTCACCGGGAAGGTGACATCCACCATCGGCTCGACCGGCTCGACCGGCAGCGGGCAGAACTCGTGGCGATTGAGCGTCGCGACTTCACGGGCGATGCCTTCCATGCCCAGACAGTCGCCGCGATTGGGGGTCAGCTCGATTTCGAGCAACGAATCGTCCAAGGCCAGCAATTCGCGTACGTCTTGGCCAGGCCGGCTGTCGGCAGGCAACGGCAACAGGCCATCGGAACTCTCCGCTAGGCCCAGTTCCTTTGCCGAGCACAACATGCCCTGCGATTGGACACCGCGTAGCTTGGAAGGCTTGATCTTGAAATCACCAGGCAACACCGCGCCGATCAAGGCGGTGGGCACACACATGCCCACGGCGACATTCGGCGCCCCGCACACGATTTGCAGTGGTTCGGTGCCGCCTACGTCCACCATCGCAACCCGCAAACGATCCGCGTCGGGATGCGGGTTCAAGTCGATCACTCGACCGACCACCACTTTTTCGAAAGGCGGTGCGGCAGGACTGACACTGTCCACCTCCAGACCGGCCATGGTCAATTGCGCCACCAGTTCGGGAGTGGAGATCGCGGGATCGACCCATGTCCGCAACCATCGTTCGCTGACTTTCATGCGGTTCGCCTCATCGAAATTGTCCCAGAAAACGCAGATCGTTCTCGAAAAACAACCGCAAGTCGTTGACACCGTAGCGCAACATGGTCAGCCGCTCGACCCCCATGCCGAAGGCGTAGCCGGTATAACGCTCGCTGTCGATGCCGACCTTCTCGAACACCGCCGGATGTACCATGCCGCAGCCCAGCACTTCCAACCAACCGCTGTGCTTACAGACCCGACACCCCTCGCCACCACAGATCACGCATTGGATGTCCACTTCGGCGGACGGTTCAGTGAATGGGAAGTAAGATGGTCGAAACCGCACGCCCAGATCACGCTCGAAAAAGTTGCGCAAAAAATCGTCCAGCACCCCCTTGAGATCGGCGAAACTCACGTCCTCGTCCACCAGTAAACCTTCGACCTGATGGAACATCGGCGAATGGGTCAAATCCGAATCACAGCGATAAACCCGGCCCGGCGCGATCACCCGCACCGGTGGCGCCTGCTGCTCCATGACCCGGATTTGCACAGGCGAGGTATGCGTCCGCAACAGAGTGTGAGCGTCGAAATAGAACGTGTCGTGCATTGCCCGCGCGGGGTGGTGCGGCGGGATATTGAGCGCCTCGAAATTGCGAAAATCGTCCTCGACTTCCGGGCCTTCGGCGACCGCGAAGCCGATCCGGGCGAACAACGCCTCGATTCGAGCCAGGGTTCGGCTGAGCGGATGGTAACCGCCAGCCCGCTGGCCACGTCCCGGCAAAGTCACGTCGATGGCTTCGCTGGCCAAACGCGCGTCCAGGGCGGCCGATTCCAGCGCGGTTTTGCGGGTGGCGATGGCGGTTTCCAGCGCCTGCTTGGCTTCGTTGATGGCTTGGCCGGCCTCGCGCCGCTGCTCGGGCGGCAGGCGGCCGAGTTCCTTGAGCCGCTCGGTGAGCGCGCCTTTCTTGCCCAGATAATGCACGCGCGCCTGGTCGAGAGCGGCCAGATCAGCGGCTCCAGCAATGGCAGCCTGGGCGGTATTCACGAGTTCGGGCAATGCGTCCACACCAGCGAGTCTCTCAGCGATAGCAAACGAAAAAGGGAAAGGACCACCGCCTTTCCCTCGTCGGAATCCTGAATCCGCCGAATCGAAGTCGATCCGGCGGGCGGTTCAGGCGATGCCGAGCGCGGTCTTGGCTCGATTGGCCAGCTCAGCGAACGCGGACTTGTCGAACACGGCCAGATCGGCTAGCACCTTGCGGTCAATCTCGATGGCGGCTTGCTTCAGGCCGTTAATCAGTCGGCTGTAGGACAGGCCGTTCTCACGGGCGCCGGCGTTGATGCGCGCGATCCATAGGGCGCGGAAATCCCGTTTCTTCTGACGACGGTCGCGATAGGCGTATTGGCCGGCCTTGATGACAGCTTGTTTGGCGACTCGAAACACCTTGCTACGGGCGCCGCGATAACCTTTGGCCTGTTTCAGGACTTTTTTGTGGCGGGCGTGGGCAGTGACGCCGCGTTTCACTCGGGACATGGCTTAACTCTCCGATCCGGGCAACATCAATCGTAGGGCAACATCCGGCGCACTGCCGGTATATCGACCGCCGCCATGGTGGTGGTACCACGCAACTGGCGCTTCCGCTTGGCGGTCTTCTTGGTCAGGATGTGCCGGTGATGCGAGTGCGAACACTTGTACTTACCGGATCCGGTGCGGCTGAAGCGCTTGGCCGCGCCGCGATTACTTTTCATCTTGGGCATTGCATAACTCCGCTATTTTAATCGAAAAACTACGGACCTGCTCCGGCGAGGACCGGAGGTGGAAAGCGCTGATTACCCGAAGGAGAATTATTTCTTCTTGACCGGCGCGATGGTCATCACCATCTGCCGCCCCTCCAGCCTGGGCCGCTGCTCCACCGCACCATAGGGAGCGAGATCGTCTTCGACGCGCTTGAGAAGTTGACTTCCCAGGTCCTGGTGTGCCATTTCGCGGCCCCGAAACCGCAGCGTCACCTTAGCCTTGTCGCCTTCATTCAGGAAACGGATCAGGTTGCGCAGTTTGACCTGATAGTCCCCTTCGTCCGTTCCCGGACGAAACTTGATCTCCTTGACCTGGATCTGCTTTTGTTTTTTCTTTGCTTCCTGCTGTTTCTTGGCTTGCTCGAACCGATACTTGCCGTAATCCATAATGCGGCAAACGGGCGGTTTAGCATTCGGGGAGATTTCGACCAGATCCAATTCGGCTTCCTCGGCCAGCCGCTTGGCTTGGACGAGGGGAACGATGCCGGCTTGCTCGCCATCCTGGTCGATCAGCCGGACTTCACGCCCGGTGATCTCGTCATTGAGCCGGAGTTCATTGTTTGCGGCGATGTTGCTGTCCTCCAGTGATTAGTCGGTTCTTCCGCGCCGAGCGATGTCGGCTTGCAAGAGTTCCGCGAACGCGGGCAGGTTCATGACGCCCAAGTCCTTGCCGGCGCGAGTACGCACCGCAATGGTCTCGGTCTCCATCTCCCGGTCGCCGACGACCAGCAGATAGGGGACGCGCTGTAGCGTATGCTCGCGAATTTTAAAGCCGATCTTCTCGTTTCTCAAGTCGCTCTCGACGCGGAAACCTTGTTGCATAAGGGTTTTTTCGACCTTAGCGGCGTATTCGGCCTGATGGTCGGTGATATCG
>Ga0116151_10000178_pt1 | contig 54688 bp, 46 predicted proteins | sample AD_UKC117_MetaG_FD_89893 | JGI IMG/M metagenome (GOLD analysis project Ga0116151, IMG submission 89893) | Active sludge microbial communities of municipal wastewater-treating anaerobic digesters from Hong Kong - AD_UKC117_MetaG | ecosystem: Engineered > Bioreactor > Anaerobic > Digestate...
AATTTCCCGGTTGGGAAGCATTGGAAACTGAAAGAACGGAAATGGCACCCGAGGTTTTAATTTTGATAAAAGATGCTGAAGGCAACCTCATCAGGGAGGTGCAGGCATCTGCAAGTAAGGGAATGCACCGAACCACCTGGGATTTGAGATATGCATCAGTGAATGCCATTAAGCTTAGCTCACCCGATAGCAATCCCCGCGGATTTATGGTTACACCCGGAAATTATTATGCTACCCTCGTCAAACGGGTGGATGGAAAAACAGAAATCATTGCTGACCCGGTGCCCTTTAAAGTAGTACCCTTGTATGAAAATCCAGCCCTGCAACGGGCGCCATTTGCTGAAATTGAGGACTACAGGCAGCAGGTTGAAAAACTGAGTCATGCATTCACGGCGGCCGATATCGCTCTGGATAATGCCTTAAACAGGATCAAAGCCATGGATAATGCCCTTTCGAGAACGCAGAATCCCCCGGCACAAATTGACTCCATGATTTACCTGCTTAAAGTAGATTTAGACAAATTGGAATTGAATTTTAACGGTAGTAAAAGCAAACGTGAGATCGGAGAAAAGATCAATCCAACCGTTCAGCATTGGTTGAGGGTTGCATTGGGTGGACTTTTCGGAACGTACGGTCCAACTCCCATGCAACGTCAAAACCTGGAGTATGCCAAAACGGAGTTTGAAAAATTCAGATTGGAGCTTGAAACCATACGAAGTGAAAAAATTCCGGTAATTGAGAAAATGTTAATACAAGCAGGCGCTCCATGGATTGAAGGGCAGCCCTTACCGGAAGACTAAGATTTGCATTTTTCTAATTTGCACGTCATCAGTTAGGATGTTCATTTTAATTGGGTTAACTTTGCCCGAGCAATTGGATATGATTTTATTGGAATGTGTTGTTAGGTCTTTTAAGTGCCTTCCTCAATGTTTTTTCATGGGTCATTTCTGTTGAATACAATCCGTAAACGTTTCAAACTTTACGGGAATAATTAATTATTAAAAGAAATTATCATGACACAAGTAAAAAAAGGAAACACCATCAAAGTTCATTACACAGGAAAACTCGAAGACGGATCTGTATTTGATTCTTCCGAAGGTCGCGACCCACTTGAGTTTGAAGTAGGGGCAGGAATGATGATCAAAGGTTTTGATGATGGAGTTGTAGGGATGAACCTCGAGGAGCAAAAAACAATAAATATAAAAGCTGAAGAAGCTTATGGCGATGTGCGTAAAGATTTGATCATTGATGTTCCTAAAGCACAATTGCCGGCAGAAATAAACCCGGAAGTGGGAATGGAGCTTGTGTCGCAACAGCCCAACGGACAACAACTGATCGTAACGGTGACAGCGGTTAAAGACGATGCCATTACCATTGATGCCAATCATAAACTGGCCGGTAAAGATCTGATCTTCGATGTGAAGGTGGTAGAGATCGTTTAAGAAATTTTAAAGCGTTAAAAGCCAATACTTCGCGCGGTATTGGCTTTTTTTAATCCCGGGAATTTAGATGATATTTGATATTATTTCTTCTCTCCAAACTTTTCCCGAAGCGCAAATATCTCATCCCTGAAGCGGGCAGCTTCAATAAAGTCGAGTTCCTTTACGGCTGCTTTCATTTGTCGTTCCAGCTTGGATATTGCCTTTTCAATTTGCTCTTTGTTCATATACTGAACCAGCGGGTCTGCCGCGATATCGATGCCTTCTTTTTCAATATAGGCCTTAGGCTCACCTTTGGAATCAGCAACCGCAGTTTGACCAATAATAGAGGTCATCGACTTGGTGATCTGAGTTGGGATGATTCCATGCTCTTCATTATATTTCAATTGCTTTTCACGCCGGCGTTCGGTCTCATCCATGGTCTTCTGCATGGAATCGGTGATGCTGTCGGCATAAAAGATCACCCTCGCATTCAGGTTTCTCGCAGCGCGACCTGCTGTTTGTGTCAGGGATTTTTCCGACCGGAGGAATCCTTCCTTATCCGCATCCAAAATCGCCACTAACGAAACCTCCGGCAAATCAAGACCCTCACGCAACAAGTTTACACCCACCAGTACATCAAAATCACCCAATCGCAGTCCGCGCATGATCTCCACCCGGTCGAGGGTATCCACCTCGGAGTGAATATACCGGCATTTAATGTCGAGGTTAAGCATGTATTTGGTCAGTTCTTCAGCCATTCGTTTAGTGAGGGTGGTAACAAGCACCCTTTCGCTTTTATTGATCCGCTGATCTATTTCATCCAGCAGATCATCAATCTGGTTCATACTCGGCCTCACTTCAATTAGCGGATCGAGCAAGCCGGTAGGCCGGATCAGTTGTTCAACAACAACCCCTTCCGATCTTTGTAACTCATATTCCGAGGGTGTTGCACTCACATAGATCACCTGGTTTTGCAGCGCTTCAAACTCAGGAAATTTTAAAGGCCGGTTGTCCATCGCAGCTGGCAGACGGAAACCGTATTCAACCAAATTTTGCTTGCGCGAACGGTCACCGCCGTACATGGCCCTGATCTGTGGCACTGTTACGTGACTTTCGTCAATCACCATGAGGTAATCATCCGGGAAATAATCGATCAAACAGAATGGACGTGTTCCGGGAGGACGACCATCAAAATATCTTGAATAATTCTCTATTCCGGAACAATACCCCAACTCACGCATCATTTCTACATCATAAGTAACCCTGTCGGAGAGCCTTTTAGCTTCCAGGTGTTTGCCAATTTCTTTAAAATAATCCACCTGCTTGAACATGTCCTGCTGGATTTCATGAACAGCACTTTTCATCTTTTCGTGCGAGGTAACAAAAACATTGGCCGGATAAATATTAAGATTGTCGAGTTTTTCTACAATGTGACCATTGATCGGATCAAAGGTCTCGATCGATTCAATTTCGTCTCCCCAAAAAATAACCCGGTAAGCAATGTCAGCATAAGCAGGGAAAATATCCACTGTATCTCCCTTCACCCTGAAATTACCCCTTGTAAATTCTATTTCATTTCGTGAGTACAAACCGGCCACCAGCGATTGCAAAAACTTATTACGGCTGACCACTTCACCAATCTTGATGCGGATCACATTGTTGGTGAAGTCATCCGGGTTTCCAATGCCGTAAATACATGACACTGAAGAAACCACAATCACATCACGCCGGCCCGAAAGCAGGGCAGAGGTTGCACTCAATCGCAGTTTCTCAATCTCATCATTGATCGAAAGGTCTTTTTCAATGTAGGTGTTGGTGGTTGGCAGGTAAGCTTCGGGCTGGTAATAATCATAATACGAAACAAAATACTCCACGCGGTTATCCGGGAAAAACTGCTTGAACTCACCATAAAGCTGGGCCGCCAGTGTTTTGTTATGACTCAAGACCAGAGTAGGGCGGTTCACCTGCTGAATAACATTGGCAACCGTAAATGTTTTACCCGATCCAGTAACGCCTAATAGCACCTGGAAATCGTCCCCACGGTTCAGCCCGTCCACCAGTTGGCGGATTGCTTCCGGCTGATCACCGGTAGGTTTAAATTCGGCGGTAAGTTTAAAATTCAAAGCTTAGTGTTCGATGTTTGAAGTTCGATATTTGAAGTTTGAAGTGTGAAGCCTGCCTGCCAGCAGACAGGTTTGAAGTTTGAGCAACGAACCCCGAACTTCGAACTTCAAACTGATTTATTTTTTCGAAGGATTATATCCACGTTGTTTGGCGGCATCTTCCAGCCTTTTTTGCCAATTCGATTTTTTCTTCGGTTTCTTTTTATTGATCTCGATTTGCTTGCGTATCTTTTTCTCATCAATGGTCCTGCGAATTAGGAACATTTGCCCAAAGGTGATGATATTTGCCAGGAAATAATAATAACTCAAACCCGAGGCGTAATTGTTAAAAATCCCGAGGAACATTACTGGCATGAGATACATCATGGTTTTCATCCCAGGCAATTGTTGCTGGCCTGAGCCCATCATATCCTGGTTCATTTTGGTGTAAATGAGGGTTGAAATGGTCATCAGAAGTGTAAATAAACTCACATGATTGCCATAAAACGGGATGTTGAAAGGCAGATTCAGAATGGAATCATAACTTGATAAATCGTGCGCCCAAAGGAAACTTTGCTGCCTTAATTCAATGGCCGACGGAAAAAACCGGAACATTGCAATAAGGATCGGAAACTGTAACAGCATTGGTATACAGCCTGCCATTGGGTTTACACCTGCTTGTTTATACAGGTTCATGGTGGCTTGCTGCTTTTTCATTGCATCCTCTTTTTTAGGATACTTTTTACTGATCTCTTCAATTTCCGGCTTCAGAACCCGCATTTTAGCGGATGAACTATATGATTTGTATGCAATTGGGAACAGTACAATTTTCAACAGGATGGTGAGGACCAGAATGATAATTCCGTAATTCCAGCCAAATCCTTCCAGGAAGTTAAAAACCGGAAGTACAGCATATCTGTTTATCCAGGCCATCAGGAAGAAGCTCCATCCCAGGGGGATTTGTCTTTCCAGATCGAGATCGTATTTTTTCAGGATCTTAAACTTGTTAGGGCCAAAATAAAACTCCATGGGGATGTTTACTTCAGGAGCCACGTTAAAAGGCAAGCCGATGGTTGTTTCCATGGACCGTAAATAGTGTGGATGTTGATTTTCCAGCGTAAATGTCTTGATTTTTGCACTTTGGAAGAAATCCTTTGAAATAAGTGTTGAGCTGAAAAACCGCTGTTTGAATGAAACCCATTTAATCCGGTTCACGAGGTCCTCTTCATCATCCTTAGCTTCAGAAAGGAAATCAACATCGTCCTGGTAGAATTTATAGTAAATAGTTGGTCCGTTAAACCTGTCCACACTTTTCTCCAATTGAAGCATTTCCGTGCCCCAATTTAAATCTAAGTAATTCATCCCTCTTTCAAGGTAAGGATCCATGCCAACAAAATTAATGTCGTAGTCGAGCATGTAATCGTTCCCCTTCATGGTGTACAAAAACTCTATGTAACTGTTTTGGTTGTAAGTCGAATCCGAAGCATCCGTGTACAGGCGCATAGAGAAACTCCGTGTGTTGTCGCCATCCACATAAAATCCCGTTTCATCAACTAATGGTTGGAAATACAAGTTATCGGTATTGATAGATTTTCCCTGAACGAACAAGTTAAGTCCGAAATGTGTTTGCTCAGGATCAAAAGGTATCAGGGGTAACGAATCATAGGTTTCGTAATCTTTAAGGTCAACCTTGTAAACTTTACCACCCCTTGCAGAAATCGTGATTTTCATCAATTCGTTCTCAAGGGTAAATAAATCATCTTCGCCCTGACCCGAATTTGCAAAAACACCCAATAATTCACGATTTACATTATTGGTTTGAGATACCATCCCGCCATTTACAGTTGCTTGAGATTGTTGAATGGAATCCCTGCTTTTTTCTATGGCAATTTGTTTTGTCCTTTCGAGTGCTGCTAAGGAGTCCTGGAAGTTATTAGCTTTTGTAATGCTATCCTGCTTTCTGGCCTTTGCTTCTATCTCCTCCGATGAAGGAGTCATCCAAACACTGTATCCAACAAGAATCGCGAATATGAGGATCAGGCCGTAAATTGTATTTCTATCCATGAATGATCAATTTCTTTGCTTTCTGAAATGAGGGGCAAAGATAGTTATTTGATTGTTTAAAATTAAAGAACAGCAAAGTCATATTTCAGGTTGAAGCATAAACTTGCTGCACTTTGTTAGCTGTGTGGTTTTTGCCCATGAAAAATCGTTCCATTAATTAATTTTTTTTTAATTCCAGATAATTTACCTGTATTAAGAGCTTAATCTGTCATTGATTCAGTTTTCATTTTGAAAGCCTGCAGCCCTTATGTCATTAAGTCATAAAATTTAAAAATCACCTTAGAAGGGCGATGTCATATTATATTGAATCGTTTACTTTTGCTGATGTGGAAAACTATAAATCCAAAATATTTGTCGCCCTGCCAGCTCAGGATGAGTTTGAAAACCTTCCGGAGTTCCTGACCTGCTATAAAGCGCAAACCTGGCCAAATAAAAAGCTTGTAGTTTGTGTAAACCAGCCGGATGACTGGTGGGAGAACGCTGATAAACGACGGGTTTGTGATAACAACCAAATGAGCCTTGAGTATCTCAAATCGCAGGTTGATATTGATAACGAGGTGATCGACAGAAGTTCAAAAGGGCTGGGTTGGACCGGTAAAAAGTACGGTGTGGGCTGGGCCCGCAAAGTGGCCATGGATCAGGTATCGCAAATGGCCAATGAAGATGATATATTGATCAGCCTGGATGCGGATACAGCTTTTAATCCGACTTATTTCGCATCTGTTTTTCAAACCTTAAAAAGCAATCCAAAAGCGGTTGCACTCTCGGTTCCATATTATCACCAACTCACAAGCGAGGAGGACAAGGATCGTGCGATTCTGCATTATGAGATTTACATGCGTTATTATGCGATAAATCTTTGGCGGATTAAAAACCCATATGCTTTTACGGCTGTGGGGTCGGCCATTGCGCTGCCTGTAAAAGCTTATCGGGCAATTGGTGGGATAACGCCGCATAAGTCGGGAGAAGATTTTTATTTTGTACAAAAACTGCGCAAATATGGCGAGGTGCTAACTTTCAATCCTGAAAAAGTATATCCCGAAGCACGTTACTCCGACCGGGTTGGTTTTGGCACCGGTCCTGCCATGATCAAAGGCAGTAAGGGCAATTGGGAGAGCTATCCGGTGTATCCGTTCAGATTGTTTGATGAAATTAAGGCAACAACCGATTTGTTTTCGGATTTATATGATCGGGAATTGCCTACTCCAATGGACGAATTTAACCTTGAGAAATTTGGAGAAACAAATATATGGCAGGCGCTGCGTGAAAACTTTAAGCGTCGCGATCAGTTTGTAAAAGCGTGTTTTCATAAGATTGATGCCTTGCGGATACTACAATATCTAAAATGGCGAAATCAGCAGTTGAAACAGGTGGATGAAGACAATCTCCACGAATTTATGGAAAGGTATTATCCTCAAAAATGGCGATCTTTGAACATTGACCCAACGTATTTTTCCTTTGAGACGAGTAAAACTACCCTGCTGGATAAAGTGCGTAATTTACTGCTTGAAATCGAACAAAACTATCAAATAGAAAATGCCGGATAAAAAGGAAAAACCATTGCTAATTGTAGTCACCGGTCCTACAGCCACAGGAAAAACACGCTTTGCAGCTGATCTGGCTTACAAGCTCGATGGCGAGATCATCAGCGCTGATTCAAGACAGGTGTATCGGGGTATGGACCTGGCAACAGGGAAGGATTTTACGGATTATATTGTGAATGGAAAGCATATCCCATATCATTTGGTTGATATCGCCGAGCCGGGAGATGAATACAATGTTTTTGAATTCCAGAAAGATTTTATCCGGGTTTTTAATGACATCATTTCTCGGGGGAAGACCGCAGTGTTATGTGGCGGTACCGGCATGTATATCGAGGCGGTATTAAAGGGTTATCAGTTGATCAAAGTGCCCGAAAATGCGCAATTACGAAAGGAACTGGAAAAAGAAAATACTGAAAATCTGGTTGGAAAACTGACAGGATTTAAAACAGTTCACAATGTTACTGATACGTCAAGCAGAGATCGTCTTATTCGTGCTATCGAAATACAAACCTATTATCAAGATCATCCCGAAATAGTTACTGATTTCCCCGAATTTGAAGCGGTCATTTTTGGTGTCCATTTTGAACGGACAACAATCCGTGAAAGAATCACCCAGCGGCTGCAACAAAGACTTGACGATGGAATGCCGGGCGAGGTTAAAGTATTACTTGAAAAAGGCCTAACACCTGATCAACTTAAATTTTATGGGTTGGAATATCGCTATTTGACCCAATTTGTTACAGGCGAAATCACCTATGATGAAATGTTCCGTCAGCTGAATACCGCCATCCATCAGTTTGCCAAACGACAAATGACCTGGTTCCGGCGAATGGAAAAACAGGGAATTAAGATTCATTGGATTGATGGCCGTTTAGCTTCAAGCGAAAAATTACAAATGGCACTAAGGATTATTGACCAAATAAATTATTCAAAATAAATATTTCAACGATCATTTTTTATAAAACAGCTGATAAAAGTGATTAGAAAATATAACTTACCTTGAACATGATATTTCTTCCCAGATCATCAGCAAAGTAGCGCTGCCGGTTCATATAATTCCGATATTTTTTATTCAGCAGGTTTTCAGCTTCAATGGATAACTTAAGCGTATTTTTATTTTTAAGTAAAACAGAGGTAAAAAACCTCATGTTAAGTAAAAAATAACCATCGGGCGGGGGCAGGTAGTCCTGTCCTTCAAGGTAGTTTTTTTGCTTAGCAAAATATTCCCCTTCAACAGAAACCGAATTGTTTCGCCACTTTCCTTGATCCTTGATATTATAGGTGAATGTTCCGGAACCGTTGTTTGGTGGCATATATACCAGCGGAATATCTTCTTTGGTGTTGGTGCCTTTTAATACAGAATACTTTAAAATGATTTTCATTTGCTGGATTGGCTCAAATGAGCACAATAAATCGGAGCCTATAATTTGTGCATTCGTTTGTTCGTATTCAAAAACCGGAAAGGCGCCTCTGATAGTTAGTTCAAATTCCGATTGAGGTTGCAAATAAATATAATCTTCAATGTTTTGAAAATAACCCAATGTTTGAAGGAAAACACTTTTTCCCAGGTTCCAATCCGCCGATAAAACCAATTTCAGCGATTTTTCAGGATTCAGGTCGGGATTGCCAATTTCAATTCCACTCACACCCTGGTGGAGGCCAAAACTATAGAGTTCATTCACTTCAGGCGACCTCAAAACATATCCCAAATCCAAATTTGCTTTTACTAACTCAGCAAATTCATAAACAGCCCCGGTTGATAAACTGTAATTATGATACAAATTGTCCCTGATATCAATGGTTCGTGGCAATTCATGCGTAATCGACCAAACATGTATCTTCTTCAAATCATACCGGGCTCCTATCTCATAAAGTAGTTTATTTAACTTCTTCTTCAAAATCACCAGGTATGATCCGGTATACGACCGATAATCAGGTATTAGCGGCAGAATGCCTGTTTCGGGATCATTGGCATTATCTGTATAATCAAATTGAAGTGCCGTTTTAAGCGTGAAGTTATGTGCAAATAAATATTCATAGGTAGTTTGGATAAACTGGTTATTTTGCCATAAACTCAAAGCTGGAATATCGGAACGGCCACCGCGCCTTACATCATATTCTTTTCTGACATCAATTTGCCCACCATATTTAAAGGTAACTGATTGATTTTCTGAAAATATGTATCGTGATTCAAATTTAAATAAATGGTGATGTACTTCCTGATGCGGAGAAGCAATCGAGAAGGAAAACTTATCCTCGGTAAAAAAAGGTTCCTCCCTGCTAAGGGCTTCTTCCAGATCGGAGGTATTGCCAATGTGCGAGCCCCTTAATATCCCTATGTTCGTATTGTACATACTGTAATAGAGTGTTGAGTTACAGTTTTTAAAGAGCTCCTTTTCCAGTTGAATCGCAAGATTGGCTTCCTGCTTACCCGTATTCGTGAGATAATAATCCGGACTTTTAGCGTCTCCTGAAAATTTAAGGGTGCCCATTACTCTCCAGGCAGCCCAATTGCCATGCCTGGCAAGGCTTGCATTTAGTGTTTGTCCGCGACCGTTTGTTTGAAAAATATAGTTCACAAAACCACTCAAAACGGGATCAATCGGAACGGGTGACGGTTCAACCAAAATAACGCCACCCAGTGAATTACTGGAATAAAGCAATGAACTGGCCCCTTTAACTACGGAGATATGATTGGCAACAAAAGGATCGATCTCCGGGGAATGATCATTTCCCCATTGTTGTCCGCTTTGGGCAATTCCATTGTTGAGAATAGTTACGCGGTTGCCATACATACCATGAATTACCGGCTTCGAAATACCCGAACCGGTTTTTAGAATGCTTACCCCCTGAATCTTTTCAATGATATCTGCCAGGTTTTTATTCCCTTCTAAATGAATTTCATCCATTTTTATGGTGTTGCTCACCTGTGCTGTATTATTCTCTGATTTTCCATGAACAACCACTTCGTTCAGTAATTCCGCATGGTGATCAAGATATATATTTATGGTGGTGTCATTTTGCAAGGAAACCTTAACTTCTCTTGTTTCGCAGCCTATATGGGTAATACGCAGACGATGATCCCCACTGCATAAATTTTCCAGCAGAAAATTACCCAAACTATCAGCAATTACGCCATCTTCAGTATTTATATTATAAACACCGGAATAGGACAGGGCAATACCTGTACTTCTGTCGGAGATGTGACCTTTTATGGAAAGATCACAATGCTGCGCCGACAGAAGGACAGGCAAAAGCAAACTGGCTAATACAAAACCGTATTTACTGAATGATAACATCAAATTCAACTTGAATATCCGTCTCACCACCTGCATTTGTTATGTCTCCTTGTGAAACGCCTGTGGCAAATTTATCAGGCTGGTGACGTAAAATAATAGTTAATGTCCCTGATGAAGCTTCGCCGGTTGTCAGGATGTTCTCTATTCCAACTGGATTTCCATCGGGGTCGGTATCATTATAATTTACCGTTATGGTTAAATTGGTGCTTGCTTCAAAAAAGAATTGATGCTCCTGATTTTCATCCCTGATTTCATTAGTTGTAGTATCAGCAGGCGTTTCCTGCTCATTCAGCAGCTCAAGCTGGCCTGTGTAAATAGTATTGGCATCCAGGGTATCAGTGCTGATTACGGGTGCATTTCCACCATCACCATCTAAATCCTGAAATTTTAAAACCTTCGGCGTGCCACCCTGGCTCGGAATTAATGTATATATTAAGGTTGTGATTACTTCCTCTTCATTTGGTATTACCGGATCGTCTTTTTTACATGAATTTAATACGCTTAAAATAACAGCCATAATGACGATAAAATATAGTTTGTTTTTCATTTTTTTCAATTTCAAAAAATTAATATTTCTATTTGTAATATGATGCTTGATCCAATGCGGTATCCTGAAAATACATACCTGCCAGCATTCAGATTTTTTACCTGGGAAAATTGATGTCCACAGGCAACTGCACCAAAATTACCATCTTGATATGGCAATCGGTGGATTAAATAAAACTAAGAAAATTATTTTGGAAATTGTTCGGAGGGGCCCTCAGCGAAAAATGAAAACCTGAATAGTTATGGGTTTTTGTAAATACTTTCCTTGCGAAAAATATATTATAACTTTCAATTTTAAAGTCAAATATTGCGGGTAAATGAATATTTGAAACAGCAAATTCGTAATCACGAACCTTACAGCTACTGTCTTCTTTTTCGGCAAAACTTTTAGCCCAATGATGGTTTAAGTCAGCATGTATATGAATATTGCCATGGTAAAAAATAATGTGCAGATCCTGGTACGCCTTAGGGAGCGTAAATACCGCCAAAAGAATAAGTGAAAGATATATCTGACTTCGCTTCATTAAGCTGCGAAATTAATTAAATTGTACAACATGGTGCGTATATTTTTGTTCAGACGAAATTTATAAGCAGGATGGCAAATAACTCACATCGAACTTGTACTTTTGTAAAAAAACAATGAAAAACTTTCTTCTCGTCCCCATGGTTGTCATCCTGCTTTTTGCCGGATGTACGCATAAAAGATCCGAGCAATCCAAACCCTACGTTGTGATGCTCTCCATGGATGGTTTTCGCTGGGATTATACCGATCATGTTCCCACACCCAATTTTGACAAAATTGCCATGCAAGGTGTAAAAGCTCAATCTTTAAAACCTTCTTTCCCCACAAAAACCTTCCCCAATCATTATAGCATAGCTACCGGCTTGTACCCTGATCATCACGGTATTGTTTTAAATACATTTTATGATCCGGCAACTGATCGTGAATATTCCATTTCCAATCGAGAAGCCGTGGAAGACGGTTCATTTTATGGCGGAGAGCCCATTTGGGTAACGGCCGAAAAACAGGGGATGATCTCCGGTTCATATTTCTGGGTGGGCTCTGAAGCGGAAATAGCGGGCCACCGGCCAACATACTGGAAAAAATACGATCATGATTTTTCATACGGCCAGCGTGTTGATTCAGTGATTGCATGGTTGCAAAAACCAGAGGAGATCAGGCCCCATTTGATACTTTGGTATTTGGATGAACCCGATCATTCAGGACATAAATTTGGTCCGGAAAGTATTGAACTCAGGAACAAAGTTGCCGAACTCGATTCAATTCTCGGGGTGTTTTTAACCAAAGTGGAAGCGTTGCCAAATGCTGATGAAATCAACATCATCATTACTTCTGATCACGGAATGGGAAGCATATCCAATGATCGGAGAGTGAATATCGGCGATTTGTTGCAGGCTGACTGGGCGGATAAAATGCTGGGATATAATCCAAATTTCAACATTAAATCAAACCCTGAACATGCTGGTGACATTTATGAAGCGCTTAAAGATAAACAAGGATTAAAAGTTTGGTACAGTGATTCTTTACCTGAGCGACTCCACTACGGCACTAATCCACGCTGCCTCGACTTTGTGGTGTTGGCAGACAGCAGTTGGAGCCTGGTTCCCGACAGCAGTAAAAGGGTGGGGAATGGCGCTCATGGTTTTGATAATGCCAACTCCGATATGCATGCCATTTTTTATGCTTACGGCCCTGCGTTTAAAGTGAATTATGTTTCTCCAACCTTTGAAAACGTTGATATTTATCCACTCATTTGTGAAATTCTTGGATTAGAACCCGCATCTGTGGATGGTAAATTGGAGCACGTAAACGGATTGCTTAAGTAATAAGCACAAAATTCAAGAATCAATGATGTTCCTCAAATATTTTCTCTCCGGCCTTTATGGCAAATGGGAGGCGGTTTTCTTCCGGTGGGATCACGCAGGAATATCTTGAATTATAAGCACAGTAGGGATTGTAAGCCTTATTGAAGTCGAGAATAACCTGATCTCCGGTCTCTGGCATGGAGCAATCAATATATCGTCCGCCGCCATAAGTTTCTTTACCACTTGTTTCGTCACGAAACGGCACAAACAAGGTGTTGTCATCCGGATTCACTTCCATATACTTTTTGCTCCGATAAGCCTTTAAGGAATAAGCCGTGCCTTCAAATTCAAAAGTAATCACGCCGTAATCAATATACTCGGGAGCCCGTTCCGTTGAGGTGCGCATGACCACCGTCTCTGCATTTTCTGATTTTACAAGTTTTCCAACTATCTGGAACTTAATATCAATGGGATAATATTTAAGGCCTTTGAAATTTTTATGCTGTTCAGGTGTGAGGGGTGTACCTTCCATGTACATCAGCTTGATGTTTTTTCCTTTGCGGAAATCGGAAATGGTGTCATTATAAATTTTGATACTGTCTTCGGAAATTTGACCAAAAGAGGGCATCATGCAAAAAACCAGGGAAACAAAAATTCCCAGCCTGATAAGTTTGTTCATAAAATGATCTGTTAAATGCCCGGCAAAATTAGGAGAAATTTAATTGCCAACCAGCGGGCCCGTCCGAGCGGATATTCGTCCCGGCAGCCAGTAACCAGCAACTAGCAACCAGCAGCCAGCAACCAGCAACCAGCTAAGAATGCCCCCCAACTACGATCTTCAATATTTTAATATTCAGCACCACGAAGCGCCATGCCTGCCAGGGAATGAATTTCCGCCAGAAGACGGTGGCATTTGTGGGCATGGGTGCGTAGGATTCCTGGGTATAACCTCTGCGAATTGTATCTTTCATTTTTTTGATTTTAATGTTTGTTAAAAAAGGCTTATTCGGGCAACAGGTACCAGAAAGGATAACCTTTGGCTTTGTGCAAAAACATGTAATGCATAAACCATTTCATCCAGTGGCCGGCGAGGCCGGGTTCACCAACCGTGTTTTTTATATCGCGACCCCATTGCGGGTATTTGGTCCAATCCTGAACAATCGGCGAAACGGTCATGGTAGCCGCGGCTCCTTTAGTAAGTCCAAATCCTGCCGAAACCACACAAGCAGCTCCCATTCTTGCCATGGATGCTTTATGTTTGAGCGTTGGTTTACCTGATTGTATCCAGTCGTAAATATTTTGCGCTACCACTTTACCAATTACACCCGAAGGCATGCCCGTGCGGGGAGGTGCCGGGAATATGGCCGTTCCGTTCGGACTTTTCATTGGTTTGGAAATGGAGTGGGGGGGCGCAAAAGCAATTCCAGCAGCGAATACATTTTTATAATCCGGATTTTGATAAGTGCTTGGCCAGTCGTCAGCGCTCCATTGTTCATAAGGTTTGCCTGAATAATCGGCATCCACTTTCATAAATCCATTGGGCGCAAATACCTTTGAAGTGATGTCTTCACCCTTTTGATCAAAGGCTTTGATACCATGTCCGGTAAATCCGGGTATCAGCATGGCGTAATCAAACTGCTCCTCTTTCATTTCGCCGTCAAGGGTTTCGTAATGGGCAACTCCATCTTCCACCTTTTTTACCCCTGCACGTTTGATCCAGTCGATCCCACGCTGTACAAAGAAGGACTCAGTAAATACTTTTGTAGAAGTTACATAACCACCTTTTTTGATATATGCGCCTCCCATTCCAAAATCACCGAGTTCATACTCATTGGAAATCCAGGTGATATCGGCCATGTGGGATAACTTGCGCTTGCGGATTTCATAGTCCACATTCAGAATGTATTCAAAAGCGGCTCCCTGACAGGTAGCCATAGGGTGGCCGGTGCCAATCAGGAATTTCTGTTTTTCGCCTTTTTCCATACGGGCGATCGATTCCTTGATCTTCTCCCACGATTCGGAGGCATGTGAATAAGTACAAACCGACGAAGTGAATTTACCGGGGCCTAAGCCTTCAGTTCCTTCAAAATTCAGTTTGGGACCCGTGGCGTTGATGAGGAAATCATAGGCGACCTGTTCGGTTTGTCCTTTTTTCTCATCAGAGGTGTATTCCACAGTTACAAAGCCGGTTTCATGATTTGCATCCCCTTCCGGGTGAATGGATACGGCTTTTGCCTGTTTATAAATGATGCCCCATTTATTATATTTGGGCTCCAGTTTAAAACGTACCTGGTCAACCGTCATTCTTCCCACACCCACCCATATATTGGAGGGTATCCACTGATACCAGGCATTGGGAGTAACCACGATGACGTCATGTTTTTTGTTTAACCATTTGCGGAGATAAGCAGCAGCCGTATGACCTGAAATACCGGCGCCGAGAACAACGATTTTTGCCATTGATAACCTAATATTAATTTGAGATGACCAAAGATAGAAATTATTTAATTACCCGAATACTTGCCATAGGTGCAAACAATGCCCGAACACAGAACCTGTCCGCTAATGTTTGGGCCAGGCGTGGCAGACAGGCTCAGGCATAGAAAATTAGAAACCAAAAACAGCTAACTTTTTAAATCGGCACTTCGACTCCCGAACTCTGAACTCCGCACTCCGCACTTCCAACTATTTTCGTATAATTGCATGATTTTAACTTTTGAGGACCAACCTATGCATTTTAAATCCCTTTTTAAATTACACTTTATTGCAATGCTTTTCATTGCAGTTCCCCTCATTTCAAGTGCGAGTGCAAGTCAGGATACCCTAAGGATGAATCCGGGAACAGGCACCCCGGGTGTTGAGCGGACGTCCGAATCAACGCTGAGTGAAACCATCGATCAGGCTTTCACCCCTGTGGTTGACTGGCTTTATACGATTTTATTCTGGGACCCGCTTTCTGAACTTGGCTTATACGATCCGCGGGTATTCGACGAAAACGGAAAACCGGTTTTGGATGAAAACGGTCAGCAGCAGGAGTCGCACATTCCGCTGGTGGTAATGTGGCTGATATTTGGTGCGGTATTCTTTACCATTTTCATGCGATTTATCAGTGTGAGAGGTTTTAAACATGCCATTGACCTGGTGCGCGGTCGATACGATAAACCGGGTGACAAAGGAGAGGTTTCGCATTTCCAGGCGCTTACAACAGCACTGTCGGCAACGGTAGGACTTGGAAACATAGCCAGCGTGGCCATTGCTATTTCCATCGGGGGACCGGGTGCTACTTTTTGGATGATACTGGCCGGACTGCTGGGCATGTCATCAAAATTTACCGAATGTACCCTGGGTGTGAAATACCGTAAAATAGACAAAAACGGCGTAGTATCGGGTGGGGCCATGTATTACCTGCGTGATGGCCTTAAGAAAAAAGGTTTAAAATGGCTGGGTGTATTCCTTGCCTTTATTTTTGCAATTCTGGTTATTGGTGGTTCTTTTGGTGGTGGAAATATGTTTCAGGCTAACCAGGCCTTTGCTCAATTGTCGTACATCTTTCCTGATATCGCAGGCAAAGGTGCATGGTTCGGGATCATCCTCGCCATTCTCGTCGGAGTAGTTGTAATAGGTGGAATTAAGAGCATTGCCAAAGTAACCGACAAAATTGTACCCATCATGGCAGCCATTTATGTAGGGACTGCCCTGGTCATAATATTTATGAATATCCATCGTACGGGCGAAGCCTTTCATCTGATCATCGATGGTGCTTTTGGTGCTAATGCCATCCGTGGTGGATTAATTGGCGTGCTGATCACCGGTTTTCAAAGGGCGGCATTTTCCAATGAGGCCGGCGTGGGTTCGGCGGCCATAGCTCACTCAGCCGTTAAAACCGATACGCCCATCACCGAAGGGTTTGTTGCCCTGCTTGAGCCTTTTGTGGATACGGTGGTCATTTGTACCATGACAGCCCTGGTATTGATATTTACAGGAACCTATGCAAACCCCGATCAGTTGGAAGGTGCGCAGCTTACGTCGCAGGCGTTTGCCAGTGTGATCAGTTGGTTCCCTTACCTGCTGGTGATCGCTATTTTCCTGTTTGCATTTTCTACCATGATCTCCTGGTCCTATTATGGCCTTAAGGGTTTTGATTACCTCTTTGGTGACCTTTCGGAAAAATACCTTAAAAACCGCAACGTCGCCAAATACACCTATTTTGCGTTTTTCCTGATCGCCATTGTGGTAGGGTCGGCATCCAACCTGGGATCGGTACTTGCGTTTTCGGATATGATGATCCTCTCCATGGCTTTCCCCAATATCTTGGGATTGCTTATCCTGGCTCCGGAAATCAGAAATGATCTCAAGAGCTACTGGGGTAAACTTAAATCGGGTGAGATTAAACGGTATAAATAATCTAAAATCGGTTTGTGATTGCTATTCACCTGTTTTCTGGGACCATTAATGAAGGTTAAAATTTTAATAGGTGGAAATAACGGACCACATGGAAAAAAAGAAAACTGACCGGTCAATTACATCCAAATCAAAAGTTTTAAAAAGAGGCTCAGTAAAAATCACCTAAGCTGTTGCGATCAAAAAATACTTCTCAGTATGCCGCTGTGTTACCTTTGTGAAACTAAATTTATCGTTATTCCACACAGAACCACTGGGATTTTTACTGAGCCTCTTTCGTTTTTATTAAATCAATCTACACCTGTTTCAGCTTCCATTTTCCTTTTCTGAAATAATACACCGCTGCCAGGGTCATCAGTGATTCTGCGATGATGATGGAGTAATATACACCCTGCTCGCCCATGCCGGTCATCATGGCCAAAATATAGGCCAGCGGTATTTCAATCAGCCAGAAGATCACAAAGTTGATTTTGGTAGGTGTTATCGTATCTCCGGCGCCATTAAACGATTGCACCACCACCATGCCCAACCCGTAAAAGATGAGGCCGTAGCTTACGGTGCGCAACGCCACTACACCACTCTCAGCAAATCCTGTATCCTCAGCGAAAATACCGATAAACATACCTGGCAACAGAACCAGTAATATACTCACCAGTCCCATATAAAACATGTTGATGCGGCTCACCACCCAAACCGACTTCTCGGCGCGATCCGGTTTGCCTGCGCCCAGGTTTTGGCCAACCAGTGTGGAGGCAGCATTGCTGATTCCCCAGGCCGGCATCAGGGCAAATATTACGATGCGGATGGCGATGGTATACCCTGCAAGCGCCTCGGAGCCAAATTCCGAAATGATCCGGTAGAGTCCAATCCAGCTCGATGTGGCGATCAGGTATTGTCCGATGCCTCCGGCGGATAATTTCAGCACCTGCCGGATGGTTTCCATCCTGATGGCAATGTTTTTGGCACTGAGCCGAACCCGGCCTTTGCCGTAAAACAACAGGTAAAGCTGGTAAAGCACTGCCAGTCCGCGACCGGTGTTGGTGGCTATGGCCGCCCCGGTAATGCCGAGCTCGGGGAAAGGCCCGATGCCAAAGATCAGCAGCGGATCGAGGATGATATTTAAAAGGTTGGCGATTACCAACACCCTGAATGAGATGGCGGCATCACCGGAAGAGCGAAACACGGCATTGATGATAAACAGCATCATGATCACCGCGTTACCGCCCAGCATAATGGAGGTGTAACTGCTCATTTCGTTTACGATGGTGTTGTTGGCACCCATCATCCTCATCAGGTCTTTGGCGAAGATCATTCCCGGGATGGCGATCAGCAACGAAACAGCCAGTCCGGTGATGATGGACTGAAAAGCTGCCCGTGCTGCTTTCTCCGGATCTTTTTCGCCGATACGCCTGCTGACCAGCGCGGTGGTAGCCATGCTCAGCCCAACGCCAATGGCATAAACAATGGTAATGAGCGATTCGGTGAGGCCTACGGTGGCTATCGCATCGGGGCCGAGTTTTGTAACAAAGTAAATGTCGAAAACTGCGAAGGTGGACTCCATCAGCATTTCGAGCACCATCGGCACTGCCAGCAAAAAGATGGCGCGGCGCATGCTGCCCGAGGTGAAATCCTGCTCGGTGCCTGCAATGGCCTCCTTTATATCGGTCAAGAGCTGAAGGGCGCGTTGGCGGTTCATTTGTTTGATTATACCAGGTATAACAATTGATTTATAGATTTTATTCATTTCGTTTTCGTTTTTTGTGGTGATTTAATAATTCAGGTTTATTCAATGGGTTTTCAATTGTCGGGACGACAAACCTGGTGCACACGGGTACAGCATGGATTAAAAGGAGTTTTGTGTTCATAATTTTAAATTTTAGTGATTAGAAATAATGAATTGAAAATCGACGCGAAGGTCTTCCGCGCGTATGCTTTGAAATCTTATTTAATCCTGGGGATTATCGGCTAACGATGGTGAAGCAGCGAACAATTCCCGGGAAGGAGACCCCCTGAAGCATAACCACGCATGCGACTGCCGGAGCAGCGACCGCGATCAATGTGGTATTTCTTGAATTGTTCATATTGCTTTTTATGTTTCCGATTTGTTGAAGCGGCAAATGTATGTAATAATTTTACATGTGTGTTTAATAAATTGAAAATAATTTATAAATGAGTTTTTAACAGGCTTAATTTGTAGCGATTTCTTACTTACATTAGCGGGTGGAAAATTAAACCTGGAATGAAAACACCTGACGCCAAAATAAATGAACCGTTTAATACCTGCTTACAATTGGGTGCTACATGGATAAGATCCGGGCATGGGCAAAGTTATTCCGTTGTAAATGCATTTTACCGGGATTTGAATAGGGCGGATATAGCAGAAATAATGGTAATAAAGGTGCGATTATAACATAGTTACCCAACATACTAAAGAAAAAATAGAGATGAAAAAACAACAGAAAAGAGACCCAGCGCACAAAGCAAGAGTAACGCAAGTTCCAATGCTAAATCCAACCCGATGATCTTGCGTTACACATGCTTTTGCCCAACACCAAATGCAGTGAACATTTAAAAAAAACTTAAAGTAAAATAAGGCTGTTTTAAGAAATTAATAGTTAAATTTGGAAAGAAGCATGAATACTGAAAATCAATTTTACAGACAGAATTAAAAAACCCCCTTAAATGAAAAATGACTTTCTACAATTCGACCTGAATACTAACCATTTAACAAGAAAGGAGGTTAGCCTGCAAAAGTAGTGATTTTTAAATAACAATGAGATTAGCAATCTTAATTTATGCATGGATTAGGTTCCACCATGAAAAATTTGGAATTAAGATAGAAAATATATTGTTAAATTTTAAACTTCACAAAAAATGAAAAAGAGCAGTACAATTTTAATTTCTGCATTGTTTGTGTTTCTAACACAGATAAATGCATTCTGTCAGTCATATGATGATTATTACTATTCATTTGACGAAAAAGTTTTCCTTAACATAGTAAATGACAAATATGTTGTTGAGTTTCCAAATGGTGTGGACGAAAATTTGTTCACACTTAATAATATTGACTATGAAAAACTACATGCTGGAATCTATGTTGTGTTGGACGATATTACCACAATACAGAACACCTTTGGACAAAGTTATTATCTAAATCCTGTTTACACAACACTTGATGGTTTTGAATTATTTCCAACAAGAGAGATAATCATGCAATTTAAAGATGATGTAGAGGAGTCTACAAAGAATTATTTAATTAATTTCTTTAGTCTTCAAGAAGTTGAATCAACTAGACTATTTGATATTTATACAGCAAATAATTCGCTTCAAGTTTCAAAAGAAATTCAATTGACTGGTAACACAATTTATTGTTGCCCAAATTTTTACTGTAGGGTAGAGAAATTTGATGGTTATATTCCTAATGATGAATATTTTGGACAGCAATTCTATCTTAACAATACCGGACAATTGACGAATGATGGACATTATGGAACTGCAGATGCTGATATAGATGCACCTGAAGCTTGGGAGATTACAAAAGGTAACAATAATATCGTTGTGGCTGTGATTGATGAAGGATTAACTGATAATCATTTCGATTTACCTTCAAGTCGCCAAATTAGGTTGAATGGTAGTAATTTTGCAGCACCATATGATCAAACAGATCCAAATGATCCCTCTCCGGTAGATAATAGCAATCATGGGAATGCTTGCTCAGGTATAGTTGCAGCAGAGCAGGATAATAATCAAGGTATTTCTGGTATAGCCCCATTGTGTAGGGTAATGCCAATTAGAATACCATTAGGCTTTTATGGTGTACCTCCAAGCGTATTTAGTCAAGCAATTACATTTGCAAGTGATAACCAAGCAGACATAATTTCAAATAGTTGGGGTTACTGGTCAGACAATCCCAATTTACATCCGGCTATTGTTGTGGCAATCGAAGATGCAATTGAAAGTGGAAGTTTGGTCATATTTGCTGCAGGTAATACAGCTGATCATAATGTTAATGAAAATGGATATGTAACATTCCCTGCAAATGCAAATGTAGATCAATTAATTACAGTTGCAGCATCAGATCGTGATGATCTGCAAGCTAATTATAGCCCAACTAGCAATTTAATTGAAATTTCTGCACCATCTCACACTGCCTACCATAGTCAAATTGCTGGTGAAGCTTTTAATGTTTGGACTATGGATATTCCTGGAGAACCAGGTTATAATCCTTGGCATGAAACATGGACAGGAGGCCTGCCAGCAGTTGGAGAAGTTTTGCCTGATTATGGCACAAATAATTTGGCGTACACTGGAAGAATGGGCGGTACTTCTGCTGCAGCCCCCCAGATTGCTGGTTGTGCAGCTTTAGTTCTTTCCGCAAATCCAAATTTAAATTCAAATCAAATAAATGATCTGATTTATTATAAGGCTGATAAAGTTGGTGGATATAACTATAATTGGAATTCTCTTGTTCCCGGCCATTCTAAAGAATTAGGTTATGGGCGATTAAACTGTTATAAATCAGTACATACTGCTTCGCAAATGTATACATCTGAAATTGACCTTTATACAAAAGATTTAGATGATGATTTTGGTATTGAACCAAATGAAGCAGAAGAAGGAACACCAATGTGGGTTAGTCCCGAAATTTGGATCAGGAATCAGCCTGACGGATTTGAAAATCAGGAACATGAGAATCCTGTTTATAGCGATACTGACCCTGTTTTTGTATATGTACGAGTTACAAATAAAGGAGAAACTGCATCTTATGGAAGTGAGGAATTAAAGCTTTATTGGGCAAAAGCTTCAGCTGCATTATCGTGGGATGGTAGTTTTAACGGGTCTGGTGACCCAGTCATGGGCGATGAAATTTCGACACAAAATATCCCAATATTACAAACTGGTTCCGAAACGATTCTAGAGTTTCAATGGATGGTTCCGGACCCATCAGATTATGAGGATATAAATCCTGAACCATGGCATTTTTGTTTACTTTCACGAATTGTTGCAAGTAGTGATCCTATGACTTTTCCTGAAGGAACGTCGGTTTATATGAATGCATATAACAATAACAATATTGCATGGAAAAATGTTACTGTTGTTGATTTTAAAAATGATACACCCAAACAAGGTGGAGTAATAGCACTAGGAAACATATTTAGAGAGCGAACTACTTTTGAGATTGAATTTAAAGTTCCTCAACCGTGTGTAGGCAATTCAATTCTGGATGAAGCAGAAGTTAGGTTGGACTTGGATGACCTAACATATCAAATTTGGTCAGCTGGCGGTAAGCAAGGCCAGAATATTTTGGAGTTAAAGAATAAACAAATTCTTATTACCGGCGATCCTGCTACACTCGAAAACCTTACCTACGATGTGGATGAATGGAGTACACTTTTTGTCGGTTTTAATTTTTTAACTGACGGTGCTGCCTCTAACAAAACCGAATTCAAATATTTAGCTACTGAAAGACGCTCATCTGACCAAATGGTAATAGGAGGTGAACTGTTTATAATAAAGAAGCCAGGAAGAGATTTGTTTGATGCTGATGCTGGAGAAGATAAAACTACCTCCAAAAATGAAAACGTGTCAATTAGCGCTGAGACCATCGGCGAATCTGCTGAATATAACTGGTATGATATGAAGGACAGTTTGATTTATTCGGGAACCAGTCTAAATGTTACCCTGGATACAACCACAAGTTTTAGACTTGAAGTTTTGGCTACAACAGATGGATTTAAGGATTATGATGAGGTAACTGTAAATGTTAAACAAAATGAAATAGTTAACATGGCCCCAAATCCAACAACAGGACAGGTAACAGTTGAGTATGATGTTGAAGGGATTTCTTCAGCTTACTTGCTGATTACAAAACCTTATAATCCTTCAACTGAGACGATAATTCTAGACGTTTCACAAACTGAAGTTACATTCGACCTTACAAGTTATGAAATAGGAATATACGGAATAATTTTAGTTTGCGACGATCAAATGGTTGACCAAAAACTTCTTATAGTGCAGTAACAAAAGAAAAGAACAACAGAGAAATACTCTGTTGTTCTTTTTTAAATTTTATTATTAGTTTTAATAAAGCTTTATCATGGAAACTAAAAAGTTTATATCAAGAATAATTGCATTAACCGGAACTATGTTTATCTATTTTAATATCAATGCTCAATGGTTTTATTACGAACCTGTTGTATTACCAGAATTACCTTCAAATAATGATAGTATATTTATTATTAGTCCAGTTGAATTCCCTTTTGGATATGAGGAAACATGTCCATCACTTATTTTTTATTCAAAAGAAATAATTGACTCAACAATCAATTTAGTTTTATTTTATGATATTTCTAGTGCATGGCCCCAAGTTGGATGTATTACGGTTGATACATGTTTAATAGGTGTTTTGGACTCAGGACATTACTCTTTAATTATAAGTACAAATACAATTTTTTATGAAGATACTGTTTTTCAAATTGATTCTGATACACTTAAATTTAATGTTGAAAATTCATCTTCAATTATGGATTGTAGGTTAATGGATAACATAAAAATTTACCCAATTCCAACAGATAATTTGATATATATAGAAATGCCTATTTGGATGAATTTTAAAAGGTTGATATTATATAGCTCGCAAGGAGAAAAAATAAAAGTATTTAATCCAGTTTTAAATATATTAAATGTGTCTGAGATTGATTGCGGGTTATATATTTTAGATATTTCAACAAATAGAGGAAACATTAAAAAGAAAATATTGATAAAATGATTCTATCAAAAATTGCATACACATTGGGCATTCACACCAGCCATGCTAAAATCCAAAAATGCCCAATAAGTATGCAATTGCCAACGCACAGACAGAAAAATTATGAGAGAAAGAAAGTACGTTGGGTAACATGCTATCATACGCCATGCGGGGGATGTAGAGTAATTGAAAGATATTTTTCCAAATCTAGCTATTTTTGTAAAATGAAATGATTGTACCTTGAAAACCCGCACGGCGCATATAGCAGGTCCGTTGGGTTGCATTTTGAAAAAGAATCTATACATATGGGGACATAGAAAAATAAATGAGATTAAGGAAATTTTTTTAAATAAGATGGATATTAATAAAATTGAACTAAATAGAGAATTTCTTTGGAGGATAAGAAAAGACTGGGAAAAAAACTTCCCAGATCTACCTGGAGAGTGGACTCATTATCAGATAAAAGGTGATGATTACGAAATAGCTGTTGTTGATGGGTTAGACTTAATCAAAGCATTAGATATTGTAGAAGAAAATTTTGGGAGATTTAAGAAAATTCTCGTTCACAGAGCAAAAATAGATTCTGAGGGATTATATGTTTATGAAAAAAACAATAACTACTATATTTCAACATATAATAATGATATATTACAAATGGATCGACTTAAAAAGTTTCATGATAGAAATACTTTATAAAAATCACAGAACATTAACGCAACCCAACACACGATAATAGCCAATTGGCGCATCCCGGTCATCAAGACAAAGACGTGAAAGAAACAACAACATACAAATCAACATGCATCCGGGGAAAGGAGCGCCAACTGGCCATATCGTCGGGCCGTTGGGTGTAATTGTAAAGAAACATTAACCATAAATTTAAATACAATGGAAAGAATTATTGAGTACAAACATAAATCAAAGATACTAAGACAGATTCACTCCAATAAGGCACGGTTTTATCGGAAAATAAATAATGGTCAAAGTATTATTACTGTAATTGTTTCTTCCTTCATAACATTTATGGGATTTTATGGAATATCAAATTTGCATGTTCTAATAAACAAGGTAGTTAATATTGACATTTCTGTATTTGAGTTTTTATTCAACTTGTTTGTATTTATTCTTTTTGTTAACGTAATTCTGCATCTAGTTTTTTACTTCAATAAAAAACAAAATGAGGCAGAAAAAGCAATAGTGATGTTAACTTCACTTGTTAATGAAACAACAGATTTAATAGAAAGAGCACGAAGAACTCCATCCATCGTCACTGATGACCTAGTAGATATTGTCAGACATAAATACCTGACAATTACAAGTGTTATTCCATCTAATACCGACAAATCATATATTAAAGCAAAAAAGTCATTAAAAGAAAAAGAAGAGGAAACACATGACGTTGAAAAATTAAGTGTTGATATATTTAATGAAGACTTCCTTTATAAACACACAACAATATTGATTAAGGAATCTATTCTATATAAATATCTAAAAGTGTTGAAAGAAGTAAATTCTGAAATGTATTTAGGTGGTGGAGCAATTAGAAATCTTGTCTGGGATGAACTTCATGGATACACACCAATTTCTCAAATTAAAGATTTAGATATCATTTATTTTGATAAACTTAGTAATACAAAAGAACATGATAAGCGAATTGAAGAACAACTTTATAAAAAGATTCCAAATATAAAATGGTCAGTGAAAAATCAAGCAAGAATGCATTTATGGAACCATGAAGAAGCATACGACTCATTTGAAGAAGCTATTTTAAAATGGCCAGAAACTTGCACTGCAATAGCTGTTCGAATTAATGGTAATGATGAATTAGAATTTATTAAACCATTTGGATTTGGTGATCTATACAGATTAATTGTTACTCCTACACCACATTTCAAAACAAAATTAGATAGATTTAGAGAAAGACATACAACGAAAGAATGGATAAAAACTTGGCCTAAGCTTAAAATAATTGAATAAAAAACAACATACACCCAACAATGTGTATAAATCATTGGGCAGCAAGTGGTTAAAATGAAATCGAGTACATTAAATAAACATATTAGCGGTTTGAAAGAGGAAAGCTTTTAAAAGCCCAACGCTTCATACACGAAACCGTTGTGGGCAATTAAAATAACGTCACTGCAATAAAATATTTATTATGGAAAACATATTAAGACTTAAAGAAAGAATTGAGATAGCAATAGAAATAGGAGAAAGCTATTATCGTGAATTTAAAAGTGGATTCGAAGGTCCTCCATCCCAAAAAGTCCCTCGTGATATTAAAGAAATCAAATATGACATTGCCAAGACTTTAGTAGCTTTTGCAAATGCAGATGGCGGTGAGTTATTTGTTGGTATTGAGGACGACAATACTGTTACAGGAATTCCTCATAATGGAGTCAAGACAAAAGAAATAATTTCTGCCGCCGTTGATTGTGTTATGAAAGAAACTCCAATACCATTAAAAAAATCAACAATAGTCGATTTTAATGGAGTTAAAGTTGCCTATTTTTCTGTAAATAAAGGAACTGATAAAGTTCATTTAACTTCTAAAGGAGAATGTTTTCAGAGAAAGGATAGAGAATCAGTACCTACACCTGCAGAAAAAATAATCTTTCAGAGAGAGGAAAAAATTTCAAGAGAATATGATAGAGAATTTATTGATTTGGCAAAAATTACCGATTTAGACCATGACCTTCTAGAATCTGTATCTCAAAGAATTTCTAAGTCAATATCACCTGAGAAGCTACTTCAATATCTAGATTTAGCTGAATTTGATGGAGAAACCTTGAAATTAAGGCGTGCTGCTTTATTGTTGTTTGCTAAAAAATCAAACAGATGGCATCCTCGCTTACAAGTCAGAATATTTAAAGTACGAGGGACTGAAGAAAAGACTGGAAAAGACTTTAATGTTACAGAGGTTGGGGAAGCGAATGGTAATATTTTTCAATTAATTGAAAGTAGTTGGGATTTATTGAGACCGCACTTGACTGACACCAAATTTTCAGACGATGCATTGTTTAGAACTCAAATCATGTATCCAGAATTAGCTTGTAGAGAAGCACTAATAAACGCAATTACTCATAGAGATTATAGTAGTGAAGGTAGAGGGATTGAAGTTAAAATATTCGATGATAAATTAATCATATTAAACCCTGGTGAATTGTTATCTGCCATTACAATTGATGACTTAGAGTCTTTGTCTGGTGCTCATCAATCCAGAAACACATATATTGCTAGAGTGTTAAGAGAAACAGGATATATTCGAGAGCTAGGTGAAGGTATCCGAAGGATATTTGAGCTTATGAACAGTAATGATATGGTTCAACCAAATCTAAATTCTGAGAATAAGACATTTTCCATAAGCCTGTTTTATAAGCATGTATATTCAAAAGAAGAACAACTTTGGTTGGATAATTTTTCAAACCTTGACCTAACAAGGGAGCAAAAGACTGTAGTTAGACTTGGTGTTAATGGTAGACTTATTTCGGCTAAAGAAATATTCGAAACTGTAGGTATTGTTAACGAAGAGAGCTATAGGGTTTTAATACAATCGCTTAGAGAGTTAAATATTTTACAAACCTCCTTAACACAAGCTCAAGTTACAAGCCAAAGGAAAAAATATGGGAATTCAAGAAAAGCTGTACCTAGATATTCAATTGAATTGCCAAGTAATGCAAAATTGAATGAATTGGACTCAGAAGAAGACCGTTCAGAATATGCAAGGATTTATGTTGGAAATATTCCATATGAAATAGGTGAAGAGGAAATAAATGAGGCGTTAAGTAAATTTGGAGAGGTTGTCGATGTAATGATACCTAGATGGAAGAATAGTGGTCAATCTAAGGGATTTTGCTTTGTTGAATTTGATAAAAGATTATTTGCCAATAATGCTTTGAATTCTCCAAATCCTGTTGTTATAGGTGGTAGGAAAGTTTATTTAAGGGAAACAGATGCGATGAAATAACTGCCCACAACACATGGTATAGTGCATGCGGGTTTCGGTGGTTTTCGAGCGTTTGTGGCTCGGAAAAAAGGTCGGTGTAAACTGATAGGAAATCGCTTCGAAATCCCGCACGACACCATACCATCAAACGGTATGCGTAATATTAAATCGAGCCAGAGTACGGATATTTGCAGTACATATTTGTAATTATACGGATAATTTACGTACATTTGCAGAAAAATAAAATTATGAGTACAACAACAATTGAACAAGCAAGATTTGACGCCAGACTTCCAAAAGAACAAAAACAATTCTTTGAAAAAGCTGCGTATTTGGGGGGGTATAGAAATCTTACTGATTTTGTAATTCGGGTAGTTCAGGAAAAAGCAAAAGAAATTATAAAAGAAAAAGAACAAGTCATTGCTTCAGAAAGAGATAGCCAAATATTTTTTGATGCAATAACAAATCTGAAAAAGCCTTCAGATACTTTGAAGAATGCAGTAAATGACTATAATTCTTTTATGGCAAATTCAAAATAACGTGATTGAGCTTTTAAATAAAAAACACAATCGTAAGGAATTTGATTGCGGAAAAGAATTGTTAAACAATTATCTAAAAAATCAAGCAGGACAGGATGTTAAACGCAAATTGTCTGCTTGTTTTGTAATGGTTGACAATGAAACAAATTTAATTCAAGGATTTTATACACTTTCAAATAATAGTATTCCTTTAAGTAGCTTTTCGGAGCAGATTAGAAAAAAACTTCCCAATTCCTATAAATCAATTCCTACTACTCTTCTTGGTAGATTGGCAATTGACAAAAATTACCAGGGAAAAGGAATTGGAAAAATTTTATTAATTGATGCATTAAAAAGATGTTACGGTATATCAACCGAAATTGGTTCTTTCGGAATAGTTGTTGACCCAATTGACGATGAAGCAAAAAACTTTTACGGGAAATATGATTTTATAGAACTTCCTGACAGTAAGAAAATGTTTATTGCAACTAAAACTTTACAAGAATTATTTGACTGAAAATTAAAATACTACGCACAATAAAGTGCAAATGTTATGCGGGCGGGCGAGGTTTTCCAGCATTTTCGCTCTGTTCCACGTCCGCCAATCCGTCTTTGACGGATGACGGTTTAAAAATAATGTTTAATTAAAAAGCCGGCTTGGCTCAGTGGCAGATTTGGCGGGTCACAGTTTCAAAATCCCGCACTCCACTTGCACCAACCGTTCAGCTGATAATACAATTGTTTCGATTGATTATCTCGAGATTAATTCAACAAAGCATAAAAAGTATTATTGGGGCGCAAATTAGCTGAGTATAATAATAAATTGGTAATGATTGGTTTATTAATGATTTTAACGCTTTGAAAAATGATTGAGGATTATGGCACACAAGAAAAAAGGACAATTAACAACAACAGGTGAATGGGCAAAACATCTTCGAAGATATTTAAAACGCCAGTTCTGGAAAGGGGAAAGAAGGGCTGGTAAAAAAATAATTATTAATGAGACAAGAAATGAATAAATTACGCCACACATCAAGCGGTATATGCAATGCGGATGTCTGTGAGTTTCCCCAACTGGTGCGAGTGTTCCGCCTATTCGCGCAAGTCTGAAGCCAAGGCAACAGCGCCGCTGATCATATCGCGGGGCCGATCCAGCTAATTTTATAAACTACTATGAACTTCAACAAAATAATTCAATCCGACAGGATTATTCTCCGGCCCGTTAAAATGGACGATTTCACCGAGATGAAGCAACTTACCACCGACCAGAATATGTGGCATTATTTCACAGCTGATCTGTCAAACGAGGCCGCATTAAAAAACTGGATACATCAGGCTGTTTCCGAATTAAACAATAAACAATCCCTTCCTTTTGCAATCGTTGATCGTGAAAACAACAAAATCATTGGTTCAACACGAATTTCAAATATTTCGGTCAGGGATAGCAGGGTGGAAATCGGCTGGACCTGGATAGCGAAAGAATACCAGGGGACAGGAATAAACAGCCATGTTAAAAAATTACTTTTCAAATTTATTTTTGAAGAAACAGACACCGTAAGAATTGAATTTAAAACCGATGTACTGAACATAGCAGCCCGAAAAGGGCTCCATAAAGCCGGATTAACAGAAGAAGGAATTTTAAGAAGTCACACACTGATGACCAATAACCGGAGACGGGATACGATATATTACAGCATTTTAAAAAATGAATGGCTGGAACAAAAATAAAAACCAGCTATAACCTTCAACTATCTTTCAATTAAGAAAAGCGATGGCTTGATGTAAAGAATGCAAAATGTGCCCCAATATTTGTATTACAGAATATTTCGTACAAAAACTTGAAAGAAGCAACCATTTGCCAGTCACCCAACTTCCGGCGAAACAAATCCATGAGCCGGTATCACAAGATAGTTCTGGCAAATTTTAAATACCTTTACAGCACTTGTAAATGACAAAAAAGAATAAAATAAGGATAATCAGGATCACATTGTTAATTGGAACCATTGTTTCCTTGTTTTTCGTGCCGTGGATATTGGTAAAAGCCTGGATACTGCCACTTCCGGATACTGTTCAGGAACAGTTAGATGAGGCAATAGCGCAGGGGTTTGAGGGGATGATTGTGTACATCGACCAGGCTGGCAAAGCACCTCAGTATTATGCTGCCGGATGGCAGGATCGGGATTTACGGATACCCGCCAACCCCCATGCCCTGTTTAAAATAGCCAGCATCAGTAAGCTGTATGATGCTGTGGCAGTCGCCAAATTGGTTAAGGATGGACGGCTTTCATTGGATAAAACCCTCGCCGATTATTTACCTGAGCTTACTGGCAGAATTGAATACGCCGACAAAATTACCCTGAGGTTAATGATCCAGCATCGGAGTGGGATTCCCAATTTTACGGATGCCCCAAATTTTTGGGCAGCTCCATCAAGGTCGTATGAAGAAGGCCTTGCACTTATCCTCGACAAACCTGCCAACTTTGAGCCTGGTGAAAGTTATGAATATTGCAACACGAATTATTTATTGATCAATAAAATAATGGATGATGCACTTGGGTATGACAACTTCCAATTCATTCGAAACGAAATTTTAACTCCGCTTAATCTGACTCACACTTTTAGTTCATTGAGTGAAGTGAATTTGGATGATGTGATGAGTGGTTACCACGTGGGCCATCCCTATAATTTAAAGGCCGACGAGCATGGTATGTTAGCCACGGCTGAAGATGTGGGTACATTCGTAAGAGCCTTGAACGAGGGTACATTATTTGAACCGGGTGAACAGGAAATTTATGATTCCATCTATGAATATGAACATGGTGGTTGGGTTCCGGGATATCAGAGCTTTGCAAAATATTATGAGGATATTGATGCCGTTGTGGTTGAATTCTACAGCACCACCGACTCCAAACTCTACTATTGGAACTTGTCCGAAATAATTAATCATAGAATTTTTAAAATAATCAGGAAAAATAGCCAGCCATAACAATTTCCCATTCTAACCGGGCATCAATGATATTCGATTAAGAAAACAATTGCATGAAGGAAAAGGGACTATGTTTTTCCAGATGTTTGAAATCATATTAAACCATACAAAACATGAAAGAAAAAACCTGCTTCAGTAAAACTGATTTCACTCAATTAATAACCCTGCCAACCATTATCTTCATTTTTATACTTCTTTACAGTTGTAAAACATATCATCAATCAATGGATAATATAGTGAAAACGGTTGCTGTGGCCGTGTTTCCTGATTCCTGCGACCTGTTGCTGATTGAAGAAATTGAAAAATTCAGGGTCGACCGTCTTTATTTTCCTGACGATCAGGAGGTATTTATTTTAATGGATCAATTGCATCCAAGCTGTGAGCAGAGCTATGATTCATTGAAAACCTTATCCTATCAAAATGATTCGATGGATTTTGTTTTTGTGAAAATAGTTTATGACACCACCTTGCAATTAAATACCATTTTTAAAGGCTACCGGCTGATTTGTGATAACGATTCAGTGCAAACCGTAAAGCTTTTAAATAAAAACTCGAATTATCAATCAGAACTCATAAGATAACTTAATTGCTTTGATTATATACCATTTTAGTTAGGATAGTGTTTAAACAAATCGAAGTGATTCATAACATAATTAAGGGCGCGGAAAGAACAAACATTTCATGAATTTGAAACCTAATAACATTGCCGTAAAAACTACCATAGCCAGGTAAACGACAAAAGTAGCTCCAAAAAAACCTTCAATAGACATGTTATAAGTCCCAATCAGATAGCCGCTCAGAAAATGATCAGCAATGTTTTAAGCTTCAAACTAAGCGAATTACGAAATATTAAAACAAAAATATAGGGGAGAGCTAAAAATGGATAAATAGATCCTAAGCCTGCAATGCACATCTGTACATATTCCAATAAGGCTATTAAGAGCGCTAAAATTCCTAAAATGTTTATAATATAAATTAATAAGTTGACTATTTTTTTCTGCTCTTACAGTAAAGATATACTGGGATCATTATCTAAGCCCGCCAATTTGTTAATCAGGTTTTTCATGTTCCTGAATAAATAGATTTGGTAATTAATTTTTATAAAAAGAGAATCAGCACCAGCTGTTATGTTTGTCAGGTAAATATCTGTTTTCGTATATAAAAAATTATCAAACACAGATCAAAAGGTTTACTATATTTCTGAAACATCAAGGTGATAGTATTTTAGAAAGGACAGGTTGTTTCCATTTCTTTAATTGATTTTTTGAAAATTTATTATGATCAGTTATCCCCGCTAAATTACCTTCCATTCTTTAGGACTGCCGGTTATAGGCGTTTGAGTGAAGAGCCTCCAGTTTCTGTATGGATATTATTTGACTAAAAGAGATAGCCCACCGAAAGCAACACTTTATCCAAACTAAAGTCTTGTGCATCTGTTAATGCCCAGCCGTCAGTGGATTGCTGGTAATAATCAAAATGGTTATATCCTGCATTGATCATGAAATTTTCTATTTGGTAACCAAGCATCATTGATAAACCGAGGCAGGAATAGGCATGATAGTCATCGTAGGTTCGGTTGGTCATCATTACCTCAGGATTAATATGAAATTTGCCAAACCTGAAATTTAAACCGGTGAGGATATCAATATATCTTAATTCGAATACTGGCCGTAGTTCTTTATTGGAAGGAACATCCCTTCTAAAAGTAATATAAATATTATATACCAGTTTATTTTTAGGGTCCGGCCTTTTCAAATAATAATCCCCAATTGTAAATGTAATAAAGGTTATGTTGTCAAACTCTTCAGCAAGTGAAACCCTGTCTTTGTCGGATTCAATCAATCCTTGCAAATCACTGGTCTTAAAAGAATAGCTGGAGTTTATTTTATGTGCTGAATGCATACCCTGCACAGTTAATATTTTATGATTTACCAAAACCGACAGATCGTATGCAAATCGATAATTTTTCAAGAAATAATCCTCCAGTCCGATAAAATAATAATACCCGGCCAATCCAATCTGAACCCGGCCATTTTGCGATTTCAGCGGATAACTTTTCACCATTTGCAAGCCGGGGCAAAAAATGTTATTGTTCCTGTCTGAATTTTCAACCCTTACATTTATAGGAGGTTTCTGCTGGTAATAAGGAATAATTGTTTTGCCAGATATAAACCCATTCATCATAAAACCAAGCTCAAGATTTTTATATTTCCCCTTTTTGGTAGAATCGATATTTATGCGTGAGGCAAATCGAAAATTGTCCAATACATTCGGGATGGTGTTCATGAAATTTATTGTGGAATATGTGCTTATTCCCATTACTGCCTTTTTATGGTCAGGAACAGCTTTTCTAAGGTTGTAATACAGGTCGGCTGATTCATGGAAATACTGGCCATGGGCTGAGCAGAATATAAAAACAGCAAAGACTAACAATAGTCTGAATTTCATGCTTTTTAAATTTTCTTAAAAGTAAGAAATTAATTCAATTTTGCAAATCAGAGATTTTGCAGGATTGCGTACTCCCACCTGTTCACCCATCAATACAGATGTTTCGAGCTGCTTTTGTGTATTTTCCAACAAATCTGGGTCAATTTTAATCCGGCTTGCTTCAAACAGCAATATTACCGTAGAGCCCCCAAATTTAAAATATCCTTTTTCTTCACCTTTTATTGCAAGGTTGCCTTCATAGGTTTGAATAATGCTCCCCACCATGGTTGCGCCCACTTCGGCCATGATTACCGGGCCGAATTCAGGCGAAGAAACAATAACATATTCGCGTTTGTTTTCACAGAATATTTCAATCATTTTATGAATGGCGATGGGATTAACAGAGTAATAATCTCCGCTGATTTTTTTGAGGTCAGATACTTCACCACTTAAAGGAAAATGAAAACGGTGATAATCGGCAGGGCAGAGCCGAAATATCATCAGGCTTCCATGCTCATACTTTTGAGCAAGCAGGCTGTCTTGTAAAAAATCAAAAAGGTTGAACCGATAACCTTTTACAATGAAATCCTGTTCGCTCACATCTACATAAGCCAGCACCTTTCCATCAGCAGGCGACACCACCAAACTCGAATCCATGTTAACCGGTCTGGCATCCGGTTTAAGTTTTCGTGTGAAAAAGTCGTTAAAAGAAGTGAACTCCTGCTTTTGTGCAATACTCAGGTCAATGTCGTATTCCTCTGCAAAGGGTTCAATTTTATCCACCGAACCGGGTGCATCCATCCGTTTGCCATACCATTCACTGAAAAACTTTCTTTTTACCAGCGCCTGCAAGCTCATTTCTCCCACCGGGTTATTATAAAGCCAGGTCAACCATCTCTCACCGGCTACTTTTTCAATTTTTGTTTCGCTACTTTGCCGGTCGACATAGTGAATAGGCGCAGGATCACCGGAAGGGAAAAGTGCCAACCCAAGAAGGAAAGCCACTATAATCAAAGTTATGAATCGCTTTTTAATTTGCATAAAATTGAATTATCAATCGGGTAAAATTAAGAAGAAATAAAAGAGAATTGAATTTGTCATTTACATATAATGTAGGTTATAATGAGTTATTTTTGATCTGTAATATTGCAATTTCTCATAAGCATGTCATTTAATGCCGTTTTTGATAAAGCTGAGAAAATCCTTACAGAGGGTGCCCTGGTGGAGCGTTTGAAAAGTGAATTTCATTTAAAAATGGACGGGGCAGTAAACCACGCCGGATTGATTTATTCTCATCCCGAAATCCTGTTAATGCTTTACCGGCAATATATTGATATAGCTCAAAAGCAGGGTTTCCCCATAATGATTATGACGCCAACCCGTCGGGTGAATGCTGAATCCATGGCCAGGTCAAAATTTGCCAACAAGCCACTGCTGGCGGATTCAATCAAGTTGCTGAATCGGGTAAAGTCGGAGTATGGTGATTATCAGTCACGCATTCTTCTTGGCGGTTTATTGGGTTGCAAAGGGGATGCCTACAGCGGCGAAAAGGTATTAGATACCAGTGAGGCCTATGAATTTCATACACAGCAAACTCGGCAATTCATTGATCAAAGAATCGATTTTCTGTTTGCCGGCATCATGCCTGAAATTAATGAGGCAGAGGGCATGGCAAGAGCCATGGCTGAGACCGGTATTCCTTACATCATCAGTTTTATGGTGCGAAAAGAGGGTACACTGCTCGACGGAACTGTGCTAATTGATGCAATTAAACGAATTGATGAAAATGTTGACCCCGGGCCTGTGTGTTATATGGCCAATTGCATTCATCCTGCCAACCTGAGACTGGCGCTTTTGAATCAGCCAAACTTACATTATTTAAACCGTTTCAAGGGCATTCAGGCCAATGCTTCCATACTCAGTCCGGAAGAATTAAATAATTGTCCGGTGGTAGAACAGGATGATTTTAACCACCTTGTGAATGAAATGTATCAAATCAAAAAGCAGTTTGAACTTAAAATTATGGGTGGTTGTTGCGGAACAAATAACGAGTTTATCAGCATATTGGCAGATAAATTAAAGGAAATATGATTGCAGCAGGAATGCCGGATAAATTCCAAATTTAGCTAGCTTTATCTGGAATAAATTGAAAGTATGGTTTTATTGCCATTTTTGTTTAACTTAGCATATTGTTGTTAATAGTGTAATTTTTATTTTTAAAATCCGGTATCTTTTATCGTTTATGAGTATTTGGCTTAAGAAACATCAGTTATTTCCCAATGAAATTCTTGTTCGCGATTTTAGTGGAGAGGTTGGAATTGATCAAATTCTAAATTCATGGAACCTGCTGCTTCGAAGCAGGTTACTAACAGACGACACTATCGGCGTGATCAATAACCTGGTGAATTGTGAGTTGAAATTAACAATTGAAAGCTTTGGCAAATTGACCGACTTTTTAAAGCTCAATCCTCGTCTGCGTGAACTTAAACTGGCGGTTGTAACCGATAAACCTAATGTAATTGTTTTTCCGATGATGGGCGAGGTTCAACAAAAAATACTCAAAATAAAGCCATTTACCACGGAGGAAGCTGCAATAAACTGGATCATGGAGCGCTCCGTGAGATAATGTTTTAAGAGCCGGTTGTATTAAAATTAGTTACGATAATTCTGAAATTAAGCAACTTCTAAAAGTGATAAAAGCCCGTTGGATAAAAGAGCCCATGAACCGATCAGAATTTATTCAAATTTTGTGGAAAAGGTTTTTTAAACCTGCTTTCCTTGCCGTTCTTATAATTTATGGGATCAGGTTCATTTATTTTGCTTTCAAATCAAACAGTGATGAGCGTTTGTTGATTTTATTTGCTGTTTCGATTTTTGGGATACTTTTGATAATCTCACTTTTAAATTTACTTTTTGTTTCTGTTTTAGATAAATTGAAAAAAGTCCTGCCAGAGAAGCTTCAAAACATGTTTATCATTGCCCTTCGAATAGTCATTTTATGTTACCTTTTGCAGCAGGAGCATATATGTATTATTTAATTCAGCAGGAATTTTACACAGGTGTAATATTAGTTTGCATATTTTTAATCTTATCAGTTCATGATATTGTTCTGAGTTTCAAAAAGGAAATACAAAATAAGCAGGTTACCTGAAATATCTCTCCTTCATTTCCAATCCAAATATTTTTTCAACCGGTGATTTCCTAAGCCAAATTTTACGAATTTTGGACAATGTTATAAACCACTGCTTTAGCATTTTATTGGTAACTTAACCCATTGATTTTTAAATTATCAACTTTCATATTAAGTTTAAATATTATTAAAACTGGCTATTATGTCCGACGATAAAAAGATTATTTTTTCGATGTATAAGGTTAGTAAAACCTTTCCTCCTAACAGGCAGGTGATCAAAGATATTTCGCTTTCATTTTTCCTTGGGGCGAAAATCGGTATCATTGGTTTGAATGGTTCAGGTAAATCCACTTTATTAAAGATCATTGCGGGGATTGATAAAGAGTTTCAGGGCGATCTAACCTTTTCTCCGGGATATACTGTCGGCCATCTGGCCCAGGAGCCCTTGCTTGATGAATCAAAAACAGTAATTCAAATTGTAGAGGAGGGTGCCAGCGAAACGGTAGCCATTTTAAATGAATATGAAGAGATCAATCAAAAATTTGGTGATCCGGATTATTATGGTGATCCTGATAAACTGCAAAAACTCATGGACCGTCAGGCGGTTTTGCAGGAGCAGATTGATGCCACCGATGCCTGGAATCTTAATAATAAGCTTGAAAGAGCAATGGATGCGCTGCGTTGTCCGGATGGAGAAACGCCCGTTAAGGTGCTATCCGGCGGTGAAAGACGACGGGTGGCACTATGCAGGCTTTTGTTAAAGGAACCGAACATCCTTTTGCTTGACGAACCCACCAACCATCTTGATGCAGAGTCGGTCGAGTGGCTTGAACAACATTTAAAGCAGTACAAAGGCACCGTAATTTGTATTACCCACGACCGCTATTTCCTCGATAATGTGGCCGGCTGGATACTTGAGCTCGACAGGGGAGAGGGCATCCCATGGAAAGGTAACTATACCGGCTGGCTTGAGCAAAAACAAAAACGCCTCGAAATGGAGGAAAAAGGGCATTCGAAACGGCGCAAAACACTTGAGCGGGAACTGGAGTGGGTGAGGATGTCGCCAAAAGCACGGCATGCCAAATCCAAAGCTCGTTTGAGTGCATATGAAAGATTGCTCAACGAAGATGTAAAACAAAAAGAGGAAAAACTCGAAATCTTTATTCCAAATGGTCCCCGGCTTGGGAATAAGGTAATCGAAGCTCATCAGGTTGGAAAGGCTTTTAGTGAAAAACTTTTGTTCGAAAATCTTGAATTTGTTTTGCCTCCAAACGGCATCGTTGGCGTAATTGGCCCGAATGGCGCGGGTAAAACCACCCTGTTCAGATTGATCATGGGAACCGAAAAACCGGATGCAGGAACTTTTGAAATTGGTGATACTGTGAGCCTTGGTTATGCTGATCAGGCGCATACCGATATTGATCCGGATAAAACGGTTTATCAGGTTATTTCAGGTGGTCATGATGAAGTGATGGTAGGAAGCCGATATATCAATGCGAGGGCTTATGTGGCGCGATTTAATTTCAGTGGTGCGGATCAGGAAAAGAAATGCGGGGTTTTATCCGGGGGCGAACGCAACAGGTTACACCTTGCATTAACACTAAAATCGGGGGCCAACGTGCTTCTGCTCGATGAGCCTACCAATGACATTGATGTTAATACTTTGCGGGCATTGGAGGAAGGTTTGGAAAGTTTTGCCGGTTGTGCCGTTGTTATCTCTCACGACCGCTGGTTCCTCGACAGGATTGCAACGCACATTCTGGCTTTTGAAGGTAATTCGCAGGTATATTATTTTGAGGGAGGGTATTCGGAATATGAGGAAAACAAAAAGAAACGCCTGGGAGATGCTCAGCCACACAGGATCCGATATAAAAAACTGACGAAATAAAATTGGATTTTAGCCCAGCGACATTTCATGATTATATCGATCGGGCACGGGTCTTGAACCCACGTTGATGCCATCAGTAAAGTCACGGACACAAGCAAAAATATCATCATGGTATCCACCTTCTAATACGGCAAAAAGTTTGTCGAAAGCTCTTCCCAGCCTGAATCCTGTTTCATAAAATGATTTAAGACCTACATCCAGGTTCATCATTTTATCTTTATAATAAGCGTCGAAACCTGCACTTATCCCAACAATATCCGGATTGAATTTTTGTCCGGCTTCAATGGCTTTATCAATGGCTTCCATAAAAGGTTTGTCGCCGCATCCAAGCATTAACTGAAGGTTTAGGGTGTAACCCAGTCCGGCACCTGAGCCTCTTTCGAAGGGGCTTCCTGTATTTGGCCAGCTGAACGACTGGTGAATGGAGCAGTAATAAACCCGGTCATCTTCATAAAAAATATCCTGTGTGCCATTTCCATGGTGCGCATCAATATCCAAAATGAAAACTTTTTTCCCCTCGTTAGCCAGCTTTTGAGCAGCAATGGCAATGTTGTTAAATAAACAAAACCCCATACTACATGATTTGCCGGCATGATGACCAGGAGGTCGGACAACTGCGAAATGGCCTTCCTGTGCTGCTTTCATGGTAAGGGCAACTGATGTCAAGGCTGCATCCCAACTTGCCGGTGTGAGCTGTATTTCTGCAATTTTTTCGTTATTAAAACAGGCATTTTTCACTTTATCAATATATTCCTGGGGATGCACTAACTTAACCAACTCCAATCCATACTCAGGATCCACTTCATTGTGATATTTTGAAAAACCATGGATTCGGTATTCACCTTCCTGTTCGCTTCTGATATTATGTTCGAGGGATTTTTTGTTGAATAGAATTCTCATTTCTGCAACTTCATTCAATGGCTGGTAAATATACGAAAACACATTTTAGAAATGAGCTAAAAACAGTTATAAATTCTGATTTTTTTATATATTAAATTAAAATGAGTTATAAATGCAGGTTAATTATATATTTGTTTTATAAATGTGGAAAAAATGAAAGCAGTTGATATAAGGACTTTATCTTCAGAAGAATGTATAGGAATACAGGTAAACGGACTGAGCCATTGCAAAAAGATTAACTGCAAATGGCAGGGATTATCAGCCTGTGAAGGAAAAAATATAATTAAAACGGGAAGAAATATGTTGGGATTTAAGATAGGAAATGAAGGGCTGATTCCCGGGGACCGGATTTCACCTGAACACTAAAAAGAAGCCCAGACATATTTGCCTGGGCTTGTGAACTAAAATCAATCTATAATCAAATCTCCTTTTTGAGAAATTGCATGCGTTCAAATTTTACCGAATTACCTTCCCGGTTAGCTACTTTTCCTTTAAATTCCGAAACAGATTCATATCCATGCTTGTGCATCCATTTCTGGAGGTCAAACAATATGGTATCGATGTAGCTGATACCATTGTTGAATAGGGTTGAACAAATTTGGGTGGCATCGGCACCTGCCAGTAACTGCTTAATAACACCTTCGGCATTGTGGATGCCTGTTGCAGCAGCAATACTGCAACTAAGCTGAGGTGAAAGCAATGCTACCCACCTCAGCGCTTTTGTTACCTCTTGTGGTCCACTTAAAACATTATCTCTAACTACGGTTTCTGTTTCTATGTTAATGTCCGGTCGGTAATATCTGTTAAACATAACCAGTCCATCCGCATTAGAATCATTCAAACGATGTGCTATTTGTAAAATGTTGGTAAAATAGCTCCCCAATTTTACACTTACCGGTATATTCACATATTGTTTTACTTTTTCCAGAATAATTACATGCGAATCAAGGATATCACCACATCCAACGTATTTGTCAAATGGGAATATGGAAATATTTAATTCCAAACCGTCCGCACCGGCTTCTTCCAGCGTTTTTGCAAATTTCGGCCATTCATGGCTCGAAACGCAATTAATGCTTGCTATAATTGGAATATCGGTGTATTCTTTGGCTTGTTTGATCAAAGCAAGGGTTTGCTTAAGACCATACTCCTTGGAGTATTTATTAATATGCTCAACCGCTTCAGGAAACCAGAAATATTTTATATCCTGATCCATCAGCGCATTTGAATCTGCAATGAGTTGTTCTTCAAACAACGATTTAAGAACAATGGCTCCTGCTCCTACATCAACAGCCTTTTTAATATTTGTGATCTCTGCAGTTAGTTTTGAACTGCTTACTATAATGGGATTTTTTAGTTTTAAACCCATGTATTCTGTTGAAAGATCCATAATTAGTTTTTTTATTAATTTTCACACACTTTAATTAAAACGATTTAAATGCATTGATGAGCTCCTCCGGATTTTCCAGTTTTTCTTTCATCAGCTCGAAAGCAGTTTGCAGGTTTGATTTAGCCTTTTCGGAAAGCCCTTCTTTAAAAGCCCACTCATATCCTTTGATATGTAACAGCCACGTGGGTGGTATTTTGTGATAAATATCACGACATAATCCTACGATATATCCCGGTGATGCTGCATGACTGGTAAATGCCACATTGGTGGATGCATCAACCTGTGTTAGCACATAATCATCAATTTCTTCGGTGGATGCATCCACGAAAATAACCAGATCACGTGCGGCAATTTCTGCTGCATCTTCAATGTTGAGCTGATAATTGCTGTCAAAATGAACACCCTGAATATGATTATCGGATGTCCATTTTTCAAGCATTTCTATCATGGCATTACCCAGCCCGTCATCCTGACGGCCTGGGTTGCCATAACCATAAATCAATATATTTAAATCCTGTCGCAACTTATTTCCGTTTGCGGTCGATGATGTTGTTATCCTTATCCACCAAAATTAACTCCAGCGGCATTTGCCCAAGCGCATGTGTTGCACAGCTCAGGCAGGGATCATATGCCCTTATCGCCACTTCCACTGCATTCATCATCCCTTCAGTGATCTTGCTTTGGCCCGTCATTACATCCTTTGCAACATGGTTAACTGCCATGTTCATTGGCTGGTTGTTGTTGGTTGTAGATACAATGAGGTTTGCCATTTCGATCTGGTCGTGCTCATTGATCCTGTAATGATGGAATAACGTACCCCTTGGTGCTTCAATCAGTCCAACACCTTCTTTCTGTTTTTCACCTTTGGTAACCAGTTCGCCCTGCATCAGGTCGGGATCATTGAGTAATTCTTTGATCATCTCGGCGGAGTGCAGCAATTCAATCAACCTGGCCCAGTGCATGTGCATCGACATGTTATTTGGTTTGCCATTGGTGTAAGCCTTGTACTCTTCAAATTCTTTCTGAGCAAGTGGAGTAGGAATAAAGTCGCAGGTATTTAATCGGGCAAGCGGACCAACACGGTACCAGCCTTCTTTTTTACCGTACTCAGTAAGGAAGGGGAATTTCATATAACTCCAGTCACGAACCTCTTCGTTGATATAATTGAGATAATCCTGGTAATCCACATCGTGGAGGATTTTATTTCCTTCTGAATCAACGGCCCTAAGCACGCCATGATAAAGGTCGAGGGCTCCGTCTTTTCTAACCAAACTTAAGTGATTTGATGGAAATGTTGCAAAATTATCAATGAAATCTTTGTTTTTGGAATGGTAATCTTTCAGGAAGTTAACCGAATCCTGTGCCCAACTGATCATTTTTTCAATGTTCAGCGGATCGGCTCCGTTGATAAAGCTATCTTTTTCTTCCTGGGTAAGGTGTTTGTTAATACCGCCGGGTATTGCACCGGTACCGTGTATTTTTTTACCTGCTGTAGCTTTGATGATCTCCTGTCCGTATTTACGCATCATTACACCCTGAACTGCCAAGTCAGGATATTTTTTTGCAACACCAATGATGTTGCGGATTGCAGGATCACCATCCACGCCAAATAATAAGTCAGGTGAAACCAGGTGGAAAAAATGCAGGGCATGCGATTGGAACATTTGTCCGTAGTGCATGAGTCTTCTCATTTTTTCGCCGGTAGGAGTGAGGCCGTCGCCGGTTCCGGCACCTACAATCACGTCAAGAGCTTTGGCGGCTGCCAGGTGGTGGCTTACAGGGCAAATCCCGCATAAGCGCTGAACCAGTACAGGTGCTTCCCAGTAAGGCCGGCCCTGCACAAAACGTTCAAATCCCCTGAATTCAACAATATGTAAACGACTCTGGGAAATATTCCCGTCTTCGTCGATGTGAATGGTTACCTTCCCATGTCCTTCCACACGGGTTACAGGTTCTATTGTTATTTTCTGTTTCATTTTTCTGCTTCTTTGAGATTAATCGAATTTTACAACTTCGTAAGGCAACTTCAATTCGTCACCCGTTACAAGCGCTACAAGTGCATTCCAGATGAGGTCGGCACGCGGAGGGCAACCCGGCAAATAGTAATCTATTTTTACTATTTCATGACAGGGATAAACCTTATCTAAAATAATGGGAAGTTCCTCGTTGTTAGGCATGATCCGGTCAGGATTGGCGTCTTTGGTTGATGGGCCGTTTAAATAGGCTTCTTCCAGGCACTCCCTGATTGGAATGTTGTTACGCAAAGCGGGTAATCCTCCCATGATGGCACATTCACCTACTGAAACGAGTATTTTACAGTTTTTCCGGAAATCTTTCAGCACGTGCACATTTTCGCTGTTACAGCATCCGCCTTCAATTAATCCAATATCGCACATTTCTGTAAATTCCTTAATGTCATCAACCGGTGATTTATTAAAATCTACCAGCTCAATTAACTGAAGAATCCGTTCATCAATATCAAGGATTGACATGTGGCAGCCGAAGCATCCTGCCAATGATGTTGTTGCTACAATTGGTTTACTCATAACTTGTCCTCCTTATACATTAATGGTTTCTATTTCACTGCCAATGGGCTGTGTGTCATATTTACGCCGGCCGATCGGATCCACATAACCTCTTTCCTTTTTAAGAATGCTTCCAACCGGGCAGGTATTCATCACTTCCATTGCTTCTTCATCAGATAACTGGTTGGCAAGTTCGTGATCAATATTGATGATGGCCTTATGACCGCGTCCTTTCACAGCAAAAATGCTCCTGCCGTCTTTTGATTTTACTGATCGAACGCAGCGTTTACACAAAACACAACGGTTACGATCAATGTAAAACTTATTGGAATTAGCATCCACTTCTTTCTCTTCAAATTCATACGGGAACCGGGGAACCATCATTTGGTAACGGTACCCGAGTGCCTGTAATTCACAATTTCCGCTCTTTTCGCAGGCGGGGCAAAAGTGGTTACCTGAAACAAAAAGTGTTTCAACGATTATTTTCCGGAGTTCCTGAATTTCGGGTGTAATGTTTTCAATGACCATTCCATCAGCTACATCAGTGGTGCATGCAGTCATGAACCGGCCATTTATTTTGACGTTGCAAATTCGGCATGAACCCGCAGGCTTGATCCCTTCAAGGTGGCAAAGAATAGGAATGTAAACCCCATTTTCTTTTGCGGCCTTTACCAGGTTAGTGCCTTTTTCGGTCGTGCATGCCTTACCGTCAATTGTAAATTTTATTTGTTCACTCATAACAGTATTTATATTGTTGTAATCATGAGCTTTTTGCCCGACCGCATTTTAGTCATCTGCCCGGGAAATAGATTTGATATTTTTTCGATGATGCTCATGAAATTGATTATTTATAGAAAATATTTACATTAAACTTGTGGGAACCTGCCAACCACGCGGCTTGATTCCTGAATGGCTGCTTCCAGGTTAAATTTGGTATCGAATTCTTTACCTTTTTCAATCCTGGATATGTAGTCCTGCCTGAAGTTTTCGAGGCTGGTCAAAATCGGATTGGCAGCTGTTTGGCCAAGGCCACAACGATTTGCCTTTTTCATTTGTTTTCCCCAAGCTTCAAGTTCATCCAGGTCTTTCAATACCCCTTTGCCATCCATGATCTTTTGCAGTTTGTTGCGCAGGATTACCGTGAGATAACGGCAGGGAGCACATGAACCACATGATTCTTCAATGAAAAACTCAGTGAAATTTTTGGCTACATCGAGAATATTCAGTTGCTGACCGATTACGATCATCGCACCCCCGGTAGGGAGATCTTCGTAGCATATGGTCCGGGTAAATTCATTTTCAGCAATCAACCTGCCGGATGGACCACCCACCTGAACAGCTTTGGGATTGATAGCTCCAGCCATCTCAAGCATCTCTTTAATGGTCATTCCCCATTCAATTTCAAAAATGCCGGGGTATCTTATGTCACCTGAAATGCTTAGTAATTTGGTGCCTGAAGTTTCTTTTGTGCCCATGGATTTATACCATTCGGCACCGTTCATGACAATTTTAACAACCGAGCAAAGTGTTTCCACATTGTTGACTACGGTCGGTTTATTTAAATATCCTACCTGAACAGGGAATGGGGGGCGGTTTCTTGGCTCACCGCGTTTTCCTTCGCAGGATTCGATGAGGGCCGATTCTTCACCACAAATATATGCACCTGCTCCAAACTGAATCCTGATGTCGTAATTGAAACCATCAATTCCGCATGCATTTTCTCCCAGTAAACCATTTTTTCGCATAGTGGCGAGAACGGTTTCCAGATGGTTTTTCAGGTAATGGTATTCCAACCTTAAATAAAGGATACCTTCTTTCGCATTAATTGCATATCCGGCAATGACCATTCCTTCGAAAAGCAAATCAGGGATTTCGGTTAGTATAACCCTGTCTTTGAAGGTTCCTGGCTCTCCCTCATCTGCATTGCAAAGAAGATAGCGTTCATTGGAAGGTGATTTTGTGCAAAAATCCCATTTTAATCCGGTTGGGAACCCGGCGCCACCACGACCTCTTAGATTTGAGTTTTTAACCTCATCAATGATCTCCCTGGGATCCATGGTTTTAATTTTCTTGAGTGCTTCACCGGAGTTATAATCAGCAAAAATTACTGCCCCTCTTCTGTTGAGGTTATTGGTAACCATTGCCTGAATCCTGGAACTCTGGTTTTGACCGCCCCCGAAACTGTTGATCATTTCAGTGGCTGTTTTACCCGTCCTGAATTCTCTGATAAGCTCCCTGACCCGGTAAGTTGTGATCTTAGGGAATATTACACCATTGATAATTGCTGCGGGTTCCTGGTCGTTCATGCCAATACAAGAGGTATTGTATAAACCGAAAAGACCGTCCTGCGAAACCGAACCGAATTTGGTTCCTGTAGCTTTTTCAAAAGCATCAGCAATTTCAGCCCTTCCCATCATTTGGGCGACCAGGCTGTCGTTCAGGTAAATGGTGTATTTACCCATTGGTTTTTTGCTGTAAAAATGATAGAAGGAGAGTGTTTGTTCGGCGTCTACCTTTGACAGGCCAACTTCAGTGGCTATCTGTTTTAGGTCGTCGTCGTTTACAAAGCCTTTTTCATGCGATATCTCATGAAAAATATCCATTAACCTGGATGCGTCCTTCCCGAATTTTTCAACTGCGTTTTGGACCTGTGAATTCATACAAATTTAATATTTTATATAGGTTAATATTTCTATTGTTAATTAATTAACAGGTCAAAAGTACCTTTAATTTTTAATCCTGAAAATCTTTTTGTGAATCGGTTAACAATGAAAAGTGTGATGAATTCTTAAACGATAGGGACGACGGCGAATTCCTGATGTTTTTAGAATGAATATAAATTATTGCTTAGATTGAAAAATTGCTTTTGATGCCTCTGAAAGGCCTGCTATTATTGAATTGTATATAGATATATAGATATGTAGCATGCGAAATATCTGATAAAAAATGCATGTCATTTTATGATCAATAAGTATGATCCAAATCCTCTATGTTTTGATTTAACCGATAGAAATTAAGTTGTAAGATTGAAAGTATAAAATGCAATATTTTGGTATGAATGAAATTGATCTTGTAAAATTCCGTGGTTTAAATTCTCCTTTTTAGCAAAATCAATAAGTTGTTTGGTGGGCAAATTTGTGAGCATTTCATAGCCGGTCATTGGGCAGCCACCCACACCGCCGGTAACTCCATCAAAAAAGATACATCCATTTTCATGGGCAGCTTTGAGTTTACCATGATAATTAACATTAGGTTTGACATGCAGATGCAACCCAAATTCTATCTCAGGATAATTAGAACTTAACTGTTGATAGTAGCTGGCAATCTGCTCTTCGCTAGATACCGCCGTGATATCGGACAGCGTAATGTTTTTGATTCCAATTTGATGAAAAGTGCCAGTCCATTTTAACATTTCATTAAAATCTACCGGATCACCATATGGGTTGCCAAAGCCCATTGAAAAATATATCCAGAGGTTTTTACTCTTCTTTTCACATATGTCATGAATCTCCTGAAGGGTTTGCCAGGCTTGATCAATGGTTGCATTTATATTCCGTTTTAAAAAGGTGGGCGATAGCGAAAACGGGAAACCGATATAATCCACCAAATCCCAATCGGCCGCAAGCAAGGCACCCTTTATATTTCCTGTTAGCATAAAAACTTTGGAATTGATTGTGCTTTTATCAAGCATTTTCAAAACTTCGGCCATGTCGGCAAACTGCGGTATAATTTTAGGTGAAACGAAACTGCCGATATCCACCACGTCGAAGCCGGTATTAAGCGCTGCCTTTAATAGATCAACTTTATTTGACGTAGGAATTACTGCACTTATACTTTGTAAGGCATCACGCGGGGTTTCCAGGATTTTAAAGCCAGATTTCATTATTTAACGTCCCCTAATATCAATGGTAATCCATCTTTTGAGTTCCCGATAACAACTACCTTCGTGTTTGGAGATTCAGAAAGTTTAAGGGTTGCTTCGATGCCTTTTTCCCGTAAAATCTTATCTGTTAAACTGGCATTTATAATGTTATTGGCCCGTGCTTTACCTTCTGCTTCAATTTTTTGTCGTTCTGCTTCTTTCGTTGCCGTTTCGAGTTTAAACTCGTATTCAAGGGTAAGTTGTTCCTGTTTTAGTTTCGTTTCAATAGCCACTTTGATCGTTGCAGGTAGTTTTACTGATCTGATAAGAACTTCATTCAACTGGACATTTTTTTCATCCAAAAGCTTTTTAGTTTCTGTATATATTTCTTCCTGAATGACATCTCTTTTTGTGGAGTAGATTTGTTCGGGTGTGTAACGCCCTACAACCGACCTGGCGGAAGAACGCAGGCTGGGTACAACCACACATTGCAAATAACTTGTACCGATTTCGGCATGCAATTTTGATAAATGATCATAGGAGGGTTGATACCATGCTGAAACATCCACCTGGATTTCAAGGCCATTGCTTGAAAGTACATTCATTTCTTCGGCAGTTTCCTGCTGACGAACTTCATAAATGTACATTTTGTTCCAGGGAGCAATAAAATGGAAGCCTTCGCCATAGGTGTGTTCCAAATCTATTCCTCCACCAAATCTTTTGAATAAAACTCCTCCATGCCCGGCTTCAATTGTGATGGTTATTGAACTCCATGATATAAGTCAAACAATGATAATTACAATACCCGTGACTATTGGTATTACTTTCTTTGGATTAAATTCTTGTTGTGCCATTTATTTTAGTTTAAGGAACAAAGGTATAAAAAATGGGAGCAGTCAATTTTACACCCACCGTTTAACAATTTAATTTTTTAGTGTAATTTTGATTTTGAACTTCCAAGTCGCACAATTAATGTTAAAACTATGAGACAGACATTGTTAGTCATTTTAGTATCCATAATCACCCTTAGTGGATTCGCGCAGATAAGTGTGAGAAAAGTTGCAGGAAATACTGATCTTTCAGGAAAGCAGGGTTTATTTTATGCTTTGCCATCTACTTATATAAAAGTTGAACTCAAGTTACAGAAGATTGAGTACCTGGCAGGTCCTTATGCTGAGTATGCCGCCAAATACCTGGATATGGACGATGTGATCACCAGCGACTACGACGAGTATGCCATCCTTGATGCTATGATAAGCACGGTGTCAGTCCCGGATGCCGACCAGGTGTTTTTTGCCACCATGGATGATAAGGTTGCCAAAGAGGGGAATGCCGTTTTATTTTCACTCACGCAATCGGGTTTGGCTTACGACCTGCGTGGCAATTTGCCCGAAAAACCCTTTGCCAATATGGCCTCGCTGAATATTCAATCAGATGCAGGTAACCGTGATCTTTTTAAGTACTTTGCCGAAACCAATCTCTACCAGCAATACGATACCATCATACGCAAAGTGGTGGTGGATACTGTTACTGTTGAAAAAATATACCTGGATCAGAAATGGGTTGAAAAAACGGATGAACAAAAAGCTGTGGAAGCAGCCAATAAAATAAGCCAGATAAGACAGGCCCGCTATAACCTGATTTCGGGATACCAGGAAATTGCTTATGAAGCCAGCACGGTTGCCTACATGGATCAGCAATTGCAAAAACTCGAAAAAGAATACATGACCTTGTTCACCGGAATTTCATTGAATAAGACCTTTAGCTATACCTTTTTTGTAAAACCTACCGAACCCAATGAAACGGTTCCGGTTTGTGTATTTTCTGAAAGGAGTGGCATCAAGGCTGCCGATGCTTCGGGCGGTGAAAAAGTACAATTGGTTCTTGAATCTACCGGCGACTTCAGTGCTGTGCAATCTGTGGTAAATAAGCGGAACAGTGCCAATGCCGACAACCAGGGTTTTTATTACCGTATTCCGGTGATGACGCACATCAAAATGGCATTAAGCAAGGATTTGAAGGTGGATGTGGTTTTTCCGATCAGCCAGTTTGGTGTGGTCACTTATTTGCCTCCGTCTGCAACCTCGGTGCAGTTTTATGAAAGTACCGGTGGCGTAAAAAGTTTGTTGATCAAATAGGCTCTTTAAAACGAAATAAAACCAGCGGCGATTCATGTCCTGTGGGTTGAAATTCCTCGATGATTTCTACATTTTCATTCTTTACCATCCAAAGCGGAGAAATATAATAGGCATCCGGTTTCCTTTCGCTAATGGTGTAAATGATCTCATCCCGGGTAATGGATAGATAGTACAACAGCCAGTAGGTAGTCAATCGTTTGCCGTAATAACTCGTAACTTCCCGCTCAGGGTTCCACCAGAAATATAGTGGTGAGCCCATCGACTTCTCAGCAATGGCAATAGTCGTTTCCTTTCCTTTCACTGCATCCGATTCATACATACGGTTGGGAATTGCAATCAGGTCAAATCCAATGCGCATGATCAGCAAAGCGATCACCAGCCAGTAAATGCGGTTTTGCAACTGTTTCCAGTAAAAGAAAGCAGCAATGCCAAGCGTTACAAGTAATCCCGATGTAATTAAAATCAAATGTTTTATGCCGGGGATTTCTATAAAAAACAGCGCGATGGCTCCCACGGCAGCAAGCGTGATCAGTATCCCAAAAGCAACTTCAATGAACTTTACAAAACGATGGTTTTCTTTTTTCTTTTCAAGGTAGAAATAAGTAATAATACCGAAATACAGCGGAACAAGCATCAAAATATACCGGGGGTAAACTTCGGGTGAAGTCCAGTAAACGATACTGTTAAAAAATAAAATGAGTGAAAGGTAAGTCAGGAATGGCGATGCTTTGATCTTTTTAATGGTTCCTTTGGTAAACAAAACAAGGGTAAGCAGTGTCCAGGGTAAAAAGTGGAAGATCATTTCAAAAGGAAAAGCGAATAAATGGAGCACCGTATTCCAGAACCCAAATCGGATGGCGGTTCTGCGGGTTGTTTCGCCAAACATCACCGAAACCATATCATTTAACGGAACTTCATTTTGCATGAAGTAAGTTACATAATAACTGCCCACGATGATCACAAACAGGGCAATGCCAACATAATGCTGCCAGAAAAAGAGCATCTTGAATTTTCGATGACTGATAAATAAAACAAGCAGTGAAATACCTAGAAATACGATTGAAGGCAGGCCTTTTAGCAAAAATGAAATTGCTGTCAGCACATAAGCCAGGATAAATAACTTGAGTAGCTTTCCCTCATTGAAAGCCCGGTATATCATCATAAAAAAGAGAAAGGTGAGCAGCGAGAAAGTAAGGTCGATCAACCCGTAAAGTGATTCATACATGATGATGCGGCCGGTGGTTAAAAACATCAGTGCTGTGATAATTCCCAGCTCTGTAGTCATTTCCTTTTTGAAATAATAAAATATGGCAATGGTAAGCAGGTACAGCGAAAGGATCATCGGTATCCTCACCGGAAATTCTCCATAACTATTGAAAACATTAAAAGAGCCTGCAACCAGCCAGTTGAATAAAGGGGGTTTCTTAAGGTAAATTTCGCCACCGACTGTGGGTGTAATAAAATCATTCTTTTGGAGCATTTCAAAAGCTACCATCGCTCTTATCGACTCATCATCAATAAAAGGAAGTTGGCCGAGGTTGATAAAAAATGCCGGCAGACTTAATCCCAAAGCAAAAATGAAAAAGAGGAGGGGAGATGAACTTGAGTTTTTTAGTTGCATAACATTTAACCTTACCGCGCATAAAAGTACAAATAATTCAAACAGTCGATTTTTGAAAAACCAATTGATAGTTTTTATTACTTTGCTGTCAAATTCAATCAGTTAAGCATGGACAAACTCTCGCTGGTTATTTCGGTTTACAACGAAGAAGAAAACGTAATCCCTTTGTATGAGCAGATTGTAAAGGCACTTGAGGGGTATTCTTTTGAGATCATTTACGTTGATGACGGTTCATCGGATCAAACTGTTCCGAACGTCAAATCTATCCACGATGAGCGTTTGCACCTGATTGAATTTAAACGGAATTTTGGTCAGAGTTCAGCGCTGCTTGCCGGATTCGACCATGCTTCAGGTGATTATATTGTTACCATGGATGGCGACTTGCAAAACGATCCTTCCGATATTCCCATGATGCTGAAAACCCTGAAAGACGGAGATTATGATGTTGTTACCGGTATCCGGGCGAACCGGCAAGACGATCTTTTTATCCGCAAAATCCCGAGCATGCTTGCCAACCGCCTGGTGAGTAAAGCGTCCAACATCAAGATCAAAGACAATGGCTGCGCTTTGAAGGTATTCAGGGCGGATATGGCAAAAAGCCTGGGTTTATATGGTGAACTGCACCGGTTTATTTCTGTACTTGCCGCCCTCGAAGGCGCGAGGATAGCACAGGTGCCTGTGAAGCACCATGCCCGGATCCACGGAAAATCGAAATACGGACTTTCCAGAACCACCAAGGTGCTGAGCGACCTTACCCTGCTGATGTTCATGAAAAATTACAGCCAAAGGCCCATGCATTTTTTCGGCACCTGGGGATTGATCATTTTTGGCGCAGGTGTGCTTATCAATGTTTACATGCTAATATTAAAATTGATGGGCAATGATATTTGGGGTAAACCTTTGCTCTTATTGGGGATACTGCTGGTTTTAGCCGGTTTCCAACTAATCACCATTGGTATTATTTCCGAGCTGATGATGCGCACCTATTACGAGTCGCAGCACAAACGGCCTTTTACCATCCGCAATGTATTTGTGGGAGGGAAGAAAGTTTAAATATTAAGAAATAGCTTTTCTGATCTTCACCAGTTTTTCAAGTAATTCTTCAAGCTTATCAAGCGGAAGCATGTTTGCCCCGTCGGAAAGTGCATTGGTGGTATCCGGGTGTGTTTCAATGAAAAGTCCATCTGCACCAACGGCAATTCCCGCTTTGGCAATGGTTTCGATAAGCGCAGGCTGACCACCAGTAACTCCGGCTGATTGGTTGGGTTGCTGAAGCGAATGGGTGCAATCAAGTACTACAGGAACCTGGAATTCCTGCATCTTTGGGATTCCACGGTAATCCACCACAAGGTCCTGGTAGCCAAAGGTGGTACCTCTTTCTGTTAATATGATTTGATCATTCCCTGATTCTTTAACTTTATCCACTGCAAAACGCATGGCTTCTGCCGAAAGAAACTGCCCTTTTTTAATGTTCACATATTTACCTGTTTTGGCAGCGGCAACCAGCAAATCGGTTTGCCTGCACAGAAAAGCAGGAATTTGCAAAACATCCACAAATGCAGCCGCCATTGTTGCTTCTTCGGCTGAATGCACATCGGTTAAAACAGGAATACCCAGCGAATCCTTAACCCCCCTGATCACGTCAAGTGCTAATTGATCACCAATTCCGGAAAATGAATCTAATCTCGAACGATTAGCTTTGCGGTAAGAAGCTTTAAAAATATAAGGGATCTCCAACCTTTGGCAAATCTCATTGATCCTGTGTGCGATTTCAAGGGGCATTTTCTCATTTTCAACAACACAGGGCCCTGCAATCAGAAAGAAGTTGTTTGATGGGCTGTTTTGTATTCCGGGAATATTGATCATTGTATTAGTTTTTCTGATTCAAAAATAAAATAAACTTTCAAACCTGTTAATCTTCTTCGATGTCAAATGACTTTATAATTCGCTTTAGGTAGCAAAGTCTATCTCTGTAATTTTCAGTGTCAAAGGTCATGCTTTGGAGGAGGTAAATTTCATTGCTGTTTTCTTTTTTAGTATAAACAACCACATGATAAATCGGGTGCTCTGCATAGTTATGGAACAACAGCCAGTTGCAATTCCGATCATCAATTTCAACTGTTCCCGCCTCCATTAATTCAACGGCCTCATCTTTTTTTAAATCCTTCAGTTCGTTTAAAAAGTAATCCTCCAGCGAAAGTTCGGTTTCATAACCTGTAATCATCACTGCCTGACGGTCTTTTATTTCGATGGGGATGCTCAGGAAATTGGAGGCATACATCCCATAAACGCTGTCGGTGTAGCTTTCGCGGATATCCCAACTGTAAGGAAGACTGATAAAAAATCGTTCGTTTGGGTCGCCGATGGTGATCATTTCACCAAAATAGGCATCGAGATCGCAACTGTCATAAAAATGAGTTAGAGGAATTCCTTTGATCTTATCGCCGGAACTTGCACATCTGCTGGCCAAAAGCAAAAGTACGGCAGGAATAACGATCAGGTATTTAATGATTCTAATAACCATATTTCTTTTTCCATAAGGTTTGTAAACGTTTGCGAAGTTCATTTTCGCGTGCATTATTGCCGGGATCATAAAATACGGTACCGCTAAGTGCATCAGGCAGAAATTCCTGATCTATAAAATTTTGATCATAATCATGCGCATATTGGTAACCTTTGCCATATCCAACCTCTTTCATGAGTTTGGTAGGTGCATTCCTTAGATGAAGGGGCACCGGTAAATCTCCTTTCGTGGCCACTGCTTTTTGAGCATTTTGTATGGCCATGTATGATGCATTGCTTTTGGGCGAAGATGCCAGGTAAACAGCCGTTTGCGACAAAATAATCCGGGATTCGGGATAACCGATCACATTAACCGCATTAAAGCAGCTTTGCGCTAAAACCAGGGCAGTGGGATTAGCATTTCCAATATCTTCGGAAGCCAGAATCAGCATACGTCGGGCGATAAATTTGGGATCCTCGCCGGCTTCAACCATGCGGGCCAGCCAGTATACCGCCGCATTGGGATCACTACCCCGCATCGATTTGATGAACGCTGAAATAATGTCGTAATGCATTTCACCCGATTTATCATAAATGGCCAGGTTTTTCTGGATTATCTTTTGTACCAGATCATTATCGATGCTGATTTTACCATCTTTGGGTTCAACGGATGTGCCGACCAGTTCAATTGCATTCAATAATTTGCGCGCATCACCACCCGAAATTCGCAACAATGCTTCATGTTCATTGATCTCGATGGGAAGGTGCCTGTCCCTTTCCAGCAATTTCCGGCCCCGTTCAAGCAAATCCAGCAAGTGGTCTTTTTCAAGATCTTTTAAAATATAAACCTGGCATCGCGATAGCAATGGCGAAATCACCTCAAAAGAAGGGTTTTCAGTAGTA
>Ga0116151_10000183_pt1 | contig 54447 bp, 44 predicted proteins | sample AD_UKC117_MetaG_FD_89893 | JGI IMG/M metagenome (GOLD analysis project Ga0116151, IMG submission 89893) | Active sludge microbial communities of municipal wastewater-treating anaerobic digesters from Hong Kong - AD_UKC117_MetaG | ecosystem: Engineered > Bioreactor > Anaerobic > Digestate...
CCGCTACGACATGCCGGGGTTCGGCGACTACGACTTCCCCGCGCTTTTCCGCGCGCTCGCCGCGCATGGCTACACGGGGCCGGCGTTTATTGAGGTCTACAGCGATATGTATCAGCAAATCCCGGTGCTTTACCGCAGTCTTGACCGCATGCGGCGGCTGGCCGCCGTCGCTGCGGAGCCGTAACGCGCCGCACGGGCGGATTTGTTAACACATATCCGCTGAGGCCGTCAAAAAACTTGTTTTTTGACGGGATAACCGTTCTTTGCCTCTCGCTCTTCGGGCGTCCGGGCGGCAAAGAACACAAAGAAACCGCCCGTTCCGGGCGATCCGTTCCGCCGGATGAACCGGCGCAGCCGGAAAAACGGGTTAAGGGCTGTGGCCCTTAACAATCCCGGAGACTTTTTTGACAAGCTGGGCGGATTTGTTAACACATATCCGCTTTTTAAAAACGCCCGGCTATGATATGATGAAATGACACCAACGGGAGGCAAAAATAATGATGGAACGATATAGGGACGAATCCTGGCGGCAGTCCATGCGGCTGCGCCTCGACTTCAACAATATGATGTCCGATCATCTCGGCAAACGCGGGCTTTACCGCCGCGAAGTCGAGACCATGCAGCCGCAGATCGACCGGGCAATCGTCAACATGCGCGCAAAACGCCCGCTCATGCGCTGGCGCGAACTGCCGTATAATCAGGACGAGGTCGTAAAAGCGCTCCTCGAAACTGCGGAGGAAATCCGCGGCAAGTTCGAGAATTTCGTCGTACTCGGCATCGGCGGCAGCGCGCTCGGCCCCATCGCGGTGCAGCAGGCGCTCAACCACCTGCACTATAACGACCTGCCCGCGGAAAAGCGCGGCGGGCCGCGTCTGTTTGTCGAGGACAACATCGACCCGGAGCGCATGGCCGCGCTGCTGGACGTCATCGACGTGGAAAAGACCGCGTTCAACGTCATCAGCAAATCCGGCGGCACGTCCGAAACCATGAGCCAGCTTCTGATCATCTCCTCGCTGCTGCACGAAAAGCTCGGCAAGGACATCAGCACGCACCTCATCGCCACGACGGACGAATCCAAGGGCAACCTCATCAAGATCGCCCGTGCGGAAAACCTGAAAACCTTCGTGATTCCGGAAGGGGTCGGCGGTCGTTTTTCGGAGCTCTGCCCGGTCGGCCTGCTGGCCGCCGCGGTCTGCGGCATCGACATCCGCGAGATGCTCGCCGGCGCGGCGTTTATGGACGAAATCTGCGACACCCGGCGGGACGTTTGGAAAAACCCCGCGTACATGATGGCGACGCTTCAGGTCGCGAGCATGCAGCGCGGCTGCAACGTGAGCGTCATGATGCCGTATGCGGACTCGCTGCGCTACATGGCGGATTGGTACGCCCAGCTCTGGGCGGAGTCGCTCGGCAAGCGCACGGACCTGGACGGCAAGGTCGTCAACGCGGGTCAGACCCCGGTCAAGAGCCTCGGCGTGACCGACCAGCATTCGCAGGTGCAGCTCTACACGGAAGGCCCGTTCGACAAGGTCGTTACCCTGCTCGCTGTCGAGCGTTACCACGAGGAAACCATGATCCTCGACGGGTATTTCGACGTGCCGGACGTTTCGTTCCTCTGCGGGCACACGCAAAACGAGCTCATCGCCGCCGAACTCAAGGCCACCGAATACGCCCTGAGCAAGAGCGGGCATATGAATATGACCGTCCGCATGCCGGAGGTCAATGCCTTCACGGTCGGCCAGCTTCTTTTCCTGTTTGAAATGGCGACCGCGTTTGCGGGCGAACTGCTCAACATCAACGCGTTCGACCAGCCCGGTGTGGAGGAAGGCAAAAAAGCCACCTACGCGCTGCTGGGCAAGCAGGGCTACGACGAAAAACGCGCCGAGCTCGCCGCCGCCGCGGAAAAGAGCGAGCGCTATATCGTCTGATGCCGCCGCTTGTCCGTACGCTCACCCCGGACGACCGGGCGGAAGCCAAAGCGATCTGGCGGGCGCGTTTCGACGATTCCCCCGCCTTTACCGACTGGTTTTTCACCGAGCGTTTCTCGCCGGAGACTTCTTTCTGCGCGGAAGAAAACGGAACGATCGTAAGCATCGCGCACGGCTCGCCCATGCGGCTGAACGTGCGCGGCGTTTCGCTGCCCGCCATGATGGTTTCCGGCGTGGCGACCCTGCCCGGAAACGAAGGCCGCGGCCTGATGAAGCGCGTGATGCGCGCGCTGTTGGAGCACTGCTATGAGCGCGGCATCCCGCTTGCGTTCCACACGCCTTCGCATTTTTCAATTTACCGCGCCATCGGCGAATTCCCCTGTTCGGACGCGCGGCTCTACAAAAAGCCGGCCGTGCCCGCCGTCCCGGTCGAATGGGACGACATGCCGTCCGCGGAAGAACTGCTGGACGTATACCGCGCGGCAACGGCGCACTACAGCGGGTGCGTTTTGCGCGACACACTGCAGATGGAGCGCCGCATGTGCGATTTACTCTGCGACGGCGGGCGGTTTCTTTCGCTCCGCGTCAACGGAACGCTGGAAGGCTATCTTTTTGCATCGCCGGACGAAACCGGGTTTTACTGCGAGGAAGCGCTCTGCCGCACGCCGGACGCCTATCCCGCGCTGGTTTCCCGTCTGCCGAAGGGTACGCGCGTGAAACTCCCGCCGGACGCTTCCCTGCCGGGCAGGCGGTATGCGCAGGGCGTGCTCGTCCCCGTTGACGTCTCGTATCTGCTCAAAACCCTCTGCGGCAGGCCGGAGGCGTTCACACTCCGCGTGCTCGATCCATTCCTTCCCTGGAACGATGCGGTGTTCGACGGCGCGGGCCGCCGCACGGACGCACCGCCGACCGACACGCTCTCTTCCGGGCGGCTTTCGCAGTTCCTCTGCGGGTATCTGCCGTTTCGGGACGTGTTCGGCGAATGCACCTGTTTCTGCGCGGACGAGTACTGACGGGCGAATCTTTCTTTGTGTTTTCCCCGATATTTTACCGATAAGGAGCATTTTTTACTATGTACGACATCGTTTCCCTCGGCGAACTTTTGGTGGACTTTACCGAAAGCGGTCTTTCACCGGCCGGCATGCGCCTCTTTGAGCAAAACGCGGGCGGCGCGGTCACAAACCTCGTCTGCGCCGCGTCCCGCTGCGGCGCGAAAACCGCGTTCATCGGCAAGGTCGGCAACGACATGCACGGGCATTTCCTCAAGCAGGCGATGATTGACGCGGGCGTGGACATGCACGCGCTGGTCGAGGCGGACGACGTTTTTACCACGCTGGCGTTCGTAGCGCTGGCCAAGAGCGGCGAGCGCGAGTTTTCCTTTGCGCGCAAACCCGGCGCGGACACATGCCTGCGCTCGGACGAGCTGGACATGGAGATGCTCAAAAACACGCGCATTTTCCACACCGGTTCGCTTTCGCTCACCGCTGAGCCCGCGCGCGCTGCAACCTATGAAGCGATCGACGTCGCCAAGGCCGCGGGCGCAATCATTTCCTACGACCCGAACTACCGCGCCTCCCTCTGGCAGAGCCGCGAGCAGGCGCTCACGTACATGCGCTCGCTGGCCTGTTCGGCGGACATTATTAAAATTTCCGACGAGGAACTGCCGCTGATTACCTGCGAAACCGATCCCGACAAAGCGGCGGACGCGCTGATCGACATTGGCGTGCGTGTCGTGGCCGTCACGCTCGGCGGCGAAGGCGCATATGTGCGCGTCGGCAGCGAAGGCCGGGCGGTGCCGGGTTTCGCCGCAAAGGCGGTCGACACCACCGGCGCGGGAGACGCGTTTTTCGGCGGGTTCCTCTATCGCTTCCTGTCCACCGGGCGGACGCTGAAAAACGTCACGGCGGACGACGCGGCGGACTGCGCGCGCTTCGGCAACGCGACCGCTTCGCTCTGCGTGGAGCACCGCGGCGGCATCCCCGCCATGCCGAAGCTGGAAGCCGTGCTCAAGCGCATGAACGGCTGACCCGCAGGTTTTAACTTTTAAACGCAAGCAACAGCCCGCCGGAAATCCGGCGGGCTTGTTTTCATAAGATACATTCCTTTTGCAGGGGGGCCCTGCACCCCATTCAAGGGACACGTTCCTTGGGAATCCCCTGTTTCTTCAAATACGGATTCTTAGGGCTTTGCCTTAGGAGGCGGAGCCTCCAACGTTCCCCGTTCAAAATAATCAGAGCAGCTTTGCCGCTTCCTCGTCCAGAAAGAACTCCGCAAACGGGTGCAGCTGGAGCACCGAGGCGGGCACGCGCTCGGTCACCGGCCCGCGCAGCGCCTCGCGGACGACCTGCGCCTTGATCTCGCCTTGTGCAAACAAAACAATAGCGCGTGCGTTCATAACGGTCTTGATCCCCATGCTCACCGCCTGCGCGGGCACTTTGCCGGGAGAATCGAAAAACCGCGCGTTTGCAAGCCGCGTCGATTCCGACAGCGTGACGACGTGCGTAACCGAGCCGAACGGCGTGCCCGGCTCGTTGAAACCGATGTGCCCGTTGCGCCCGATGCCGAGCAGCTGCAGATCGACGCCGCCCGCCGCGGCGATCGCCGCCTCGTACCCCGCCAGCGCGTCCGCGCCGCAGTCCGCGCCGTCCGGCACGTGCGTGCGCTCGTACGGAATGTCGATTTTTGAAAAAAGATGCTCGTCCATAAAGCGCCGGTAAGACTGCGGGTGCGTTCCGTCCAGCCCCGCGTACTCGTCCAGATTGAAACTCGTCGCCTGCGCAAAGGTGACTTCCCCCGCCTCGTAGCGTGCCGCCAGCTCCGCATACAGCCGCAGCGGCGTGGAACCCGTTGCAAACCCAAGTACCGCGTCCGGCTTTTTGCGCAGAAGCTCGACATACCGTTCCGCCGCCTGCTTTGCCGCCTGCTCGCTTGAGCAGATATGAATCTTCATTTCGCTCTCGTTCCCCCTCAAAAATCGTTCGGCCCTTCATGTATTATCTTGCACGCGGCGTGCCGGTTTGTCAATATTATGTACGGACATTTTAAAAATTGTGAATCGATATTCCGATAGTGCTTGTTGTTTTTTAACATTTGTGTTATGATACGTGTTATATAGGAGGCTGAGAACAGATATGATCAACGAGCGAATCTCCCGCGTCCGGGATTTCATCCAAGCACACGGAGAAGTCAGCGTTTCCGAGCTGCAGAATCTGTATGAAGGCTATTCCTCCATGACCATCTGGCGCGACCTCAAGCAGCTGGAAGATCAGGGCTATATCCGCCGCGTCCACGGCGGTGTAATTTCGCTGCAGTCGGCCTCGTTTCAGGTGGAGGGCGTATACAGCAAGCGTGCCCGCGAGAACACGCGCGAAAAGATTGCAATCGCAAAGGCGGCCGTCGGGTTGATCCATCCCGGTCATTCGGTCTACCTCGACGCGGGCAGCACGCTCATGGCCGTCGCCAACCATATCGGCGGCGAGCGGTACACCATCGTCACGAGCGGCGCGAACATCGCCATCGAGCTTTCCCAGCGGCACACGTGCGACGTGCTGCTCACCGGCGGGCAGATCAGCGAAAACACGCTTTCGTGCTCCGGCGCGCAGGCGGAGCAGTTTATCCGCAGCATCAACATCGACCTTGCGCTCATGGCGCCTTCCGGCTTTTCGCCGAGCACGGGATTCACGAGCGGCTCGCAGAGCGAGAGCATGCTCAAGCGCGCGGTCATCGCCAAGTCAGCCAAAGTCGTCATGCTCATGGACGCGAGCAAGCTGGGCCGTTCCCTGCCGTTTACGTTCGCGGCGCTTTCGGACATCGACGTGCTGATCTGCAACGAAACGCTGCCCGCGGACGTACAGGCCGAGGCAAGAGCAAACGGCGTGGAACTCATCATCGCGGAAGTATAATCCGGCAGCGCGAGTATTTTTACGCCGGACCATGCGAATGTGCTGGAAAAGCCGTTCCCGAAATATCGTTTATGGCATAGCAGTCCTTTTCACGATGAAGAATCAGGGATTCCCAAGGGACGTGTCCCTTGGGTGGGTGCAGGGGGAACCCCTGCAAAAAAGGTTCTTTACGCACAAAAACTCCGGCTTTCGCCGGAGTTTTTGTCTTCCATAAATTCTTATTTTTTTGCGCCGATGACGGGAACGCCGCTTGTCAGTTCCTGCTGGCGCGCCAGATCGGCAATCTGCTCGCCCACGAAAATCTGCCCTTCTTCGGTCAGGTGCAGGCCGTCGTCGCAGATCATCTCTTTCAAAAACCCGTTCTTTGCCAGGCAGCGCTGCCGCAAATCCAGAATCCCAATCTGAAATTCCCTTGCAACGCGTTCGACCAGCAGGGAATACATCTCCTGATAGCGGTAAATCTGGTAAACATCCCCAAGCCACTTTAAAATGTTGCCTGCGTTGAGGTTGTCGCCCACAAGGAAGCTGAAATAGCGCTCCGCGTCGATGGGCGGCAGCGTCATCAGGATCGGCCGGATGCCCTTTTCGTAGAGGCGCTTTACGATTTTGCGCATGGAGGCAAGATACGTGTCCGGCGGGGTCGCCGGATCGTGATGCAGCTCGGGGTGCTCGGAAATCTCCGCCCAGTTGAAGTTGCAGTCGTTGCCGCCGAACTCGATCACCGCCGCGTCGCAGACGATGCCTTCTTCCACATCGTGCTCCAGCATCTCCAGTCCCTTCGGCGCGGTGCAGCCGAACTTCGAGCGGTTGACGACGGTTACGCCGAGTTTTTGCGCCGCAACGTCCGCCGCGGTCGTTTTGGAATACCCGTGCCTGTGGCGCGCGCTGTTCCAAACCACGCCCTTTGCCAGCGAATCTCCCCATACGACGACTGTTTCCTGCGGCCCTGCCATAACAAACTCCTTATAACTGATTCTTGTGTTTATTATAGCAAGTTGTTGCTCAATTGAATGTTAAGTTCCCGTTACAGAATCGTGGAATTGTAACCCGCCGCGCGCACTTTGCCTCCATAGTTGGATAAATGATGTAAAAACGGCGCGGCGCTTGAGGCCGTCAAAAACCCAGTTTTTTGACGGGTTAACCGTTCTTTGCCTCTCGTCCTTCGGGCTCCCGGGCGGCAAAGAACACAGAGAAACCGCCCGTTCCGGGCGATCCGTTCCGCCGGATGAACCGGCGCAGCCGGAAAAACGGGTTAAGGGCTGCGGTCCTTAACAATCCCAAGGACTTTTTTGACAGACTGAAGCGCCGCGCGGTAAAACCCGCGCGGCGCTTTTGGTTCGGTTGGTTCGGTTTTCCTTATTCCATGGTGTTGAGCTTCTTGTAGTAGTCGATCTTCTCCATGGCTTCCTTCTCGGCACGCTCGAAGAGGCCTTCCGCAACGTCCGGGAACGTCTTCTTCAGCGAGGCGTAACGCACTTCGCCGAGGATGAACTCGCGGAAGCTGCCCGTCGGGTCCTTGCTGTCCAGCGTGAACGGGTTCTTGCCCTGCGCTTCAAGGTCCGGATTGTAGCGGTACAGCGGCCAGTAGCCGGCCTCGACCGCCTTCTTTTCCTCGATCTGCGAGTGGCCCATGTTGATGCCGTGGTTGATGCACGGCGCATAGGCGATGATCAGGCTCGGTCCCTTATAGGCTTCCGCCTCGTTGACGGCCTTGATCAGCTGGTTCGGGTTTGCGCCCATGCTGACCTTGGCGACGTACACATAGCCGTAGCTCATGGCCATCAGGCCGAGGTCCTTCTTCTTGGTGCGTTTGCCGGCCGCGGCGAATTTCACGACGGCCGCCGTCGGGGTCGCCTTGCTGGACTGGCCGCCGGTGTTGGAATAGAGCTCCGTGTCGAGCACGAGCACGTTGATGTCCTCGTCCGCCGCGAGCACGTGGTCGAGTCCGCCGTAACCGATGTCGTATGCCCAGCCGTCGCCGCCGAGCACCCAGATGGACTGCTTGGTAAGCAGGTCGGCGTTTTCAACGACTTCCGCCGCAAGCGCGCAGGCGCCGCCGTCGGCCGCCTTGCAGGCCGCAAGCAGCTTGTCGCCCGCCGCGCGGGAGCCGTTTGCGTCGTCGCGCTGTTCGAGCCATTCCTTGCCCGCTTCGCGGATCGCGTCCGTGGCGTTTTCCGCCTCGACGAGTTTGGTTACGATGTCCACGAGGCGGTTGCGGCGCTGCTTGTTGGCAAGCTGCATGCCAAAGCCGAACTCTGCGTTGTCTTCAAACAGCGAGTTCGCCCATGCCGGGCCCTGGCCCTTGTCGTTCATGGTGTACGGGCAGGTCGGCGCGCTGCCGCCGTAAATGGAGGAGCAGCCCGTCGCGTTTGCGATGACCATGCGGTCGCCGAAGAGCTGCGTAATGAGCTTGACATACGGCGTTTCGCCGCAGCCCGCGCATGCGCCGCTGAACTCGAAGAGCGGCTTTTTGAACTGGCTGCCCTTGACCGTTCCGGTGTTGAGCGGCAGGTCGTTCTTCTCCGGCAGTTTTGCGGAGAATTCCCAGTTGGCTTCTTCCTTCTCGATCGCGTCCGCGAGCGGCCGGAATTCAAGCGCCTTTACCTTCGCCGGGCAGACGTCGATGCAGTTGCCGCACCCGGTGCAGTCGTACGGGCTGACCTGGACGCGGAACTCAAGGCCTTCAAAGCCCTTGCCGACGGCCTTCTTCGTGACGAATCCTTCGGGCGCGGCGGCTTTTTCCTCCGCCGAGACCAGCACGGGGCGGATGACCGCGTGCGGGCAGACCAGCGCGCACTGGTTGCACTGGATGCAGTTTTCGGGGATCCACTTCGGCACGTCCACGGCGATGCGGCGTTTTTCGTACTTGGTGGTGCCGGTGGGCACGGTGCCGTCCGGGCTCATCTTGGAGACCGGCAGCTTGTCGCCTTCCTGCGCGATGATCGGATGGATGTAATCCCAGAAATACGGATCGTCCGTGGTCTTCATCGGCTCCGCGCCTTCGGTGGCTTCCGCCCACGATGCGGGATACTTGATCTCCTCGATGGCGGTCACGCCGATGTCGATGGCGTCCCAGTTTTTCTTAACGACGTCGTCGCCCTTCTTGCCGTAGGACTTCTTGGCGGCGGCTTTCATGTATTCGATCGCCTCGTCAACGGGGATCACTTCGGCGAGCTTGAAGAACGCGCTCTGCATGATCGTGTTGATGCGGCCGCCCATGCCGACTTCGCGGGCGAGCTTGATTGCGTCGATGTTATAGAAGCGCAGCTTCTGCGTCGCGATGGCGCGCTTCATGCCTGCGGGCAGTTCTGTTTCCATCTCTTCCAGCGTCCAGGGGCTGTTGAGCAGGAACACGCCGCCTTCGCGGATGCCTTCGGCGACCGCGTAACGCGTCACATAGGACGGGTTGTGGCAGGCCACGAAGTCCGCATAGTCGATGAGGTACGGGCTCTGGATCGGCTTTTTGCCGAAGCGCAGATGCGAAACGGTCAGGCCGCCGGACTTCTTGGAGTCGTAGGCAAAATAGCCCTGTGCGTACATCGGCGTATGGTCGCCGATGATCTTGATGGAGTTTTTGTTCGCGCCGACCGTGCCGTCCGAGCCGAGGCCGTAGAACTTGCAGGCGATGGTGCCCGTGGGCGCGGCGTTGACCTTGCGGCGGATCTTGACGGAGGTGTTGGAAACGTCGTCCTCGATACCGACGGTGAAGTGGTTCTTCGGCTGCTTTTCTTCGAGATTGCCGTACACCGCGTCCACCATGGACGGCGTGAACTCCTTGCTGCCGAGGCCGTAGCGGCCGCCGAACACTTCGATGCCGGTCTTGCCGGCTTCGACCATCGCGTTGAGCACGTCCTGATACAGCGGTTCGCCGAGGGAGCCGGGCTCCTTCGTGCGGTCGAGCACCGCGAGGCGCTTGACGCTCTTGGGCAGGGCTTCGAAGAACTTGTCGATTGCGAACGGGCGGTACAGGCGGACTTTGATCAGGCCGATCTTCTCGCCTTTGCCGTTGAGGTAGTTGACGGTTTCTTCAACGGTGTCCGCGCCGCTGCCCATCACGACGATGACGTTTTCCGCGTCCGCCGCGCCGACATAGTCGAAGAGATGGTAGCTGCGGCCCGTGATCTTGGCGGTTTCGTCCATGTAGTGCTGGACGATGTCCGGGATGGCCTTGTAATATTCGTTGGTGGCTTCGCGTCCCTGGAAGTAGATGTCCGGGTTCTGCGCGGTGCCGCCCTGATGCGGATGCTCGGGGTTGAGCGCGCGGGCGCGGAACTTCTTGACCGCGTCGTAGTCGAGGAGCTTGCCCATGTCCTCATAGTCGGTCATTTCGATCTTCTGCACCTCGTGCGAAGTACGGAAGCCGTCGAAGAAATGCAGGAACGGAACGCTGCCCTTGATGGCGGAAAGATGCGCCACCAGCGCGAGGTCCATAACCTCCTGTACGGAGGCGGAGGCCAGCATGGCAAAGCCGGTCTGCCGGCAGCTCATCACGTCCGAATGATCGCCGAAGATCGAGAGGGCGTGCGCGGCCAGCGCGCGGGCGCTCACATGGAACACCGCGGGCAGCAGCTCGCCGGAGATTTTGTACATGTTCGGGATCATCAGCAGAAGTCCCTGCGAAGCGGTGAAGGTCGTGGTCAGCGCGCCGCCTTTGAGCGAGCCGTGCACGGCGCCGGCCGCGCCGCCTTCGCTCTGCATTTCAGCAACGCGGACCTGCTGTCCGAAAAGGTTGGTCCTTCCGTTTGCGGCCCAAACGTCCGCCACCTCCGCCATAGGGGAAGACGGCGTGATCGGGTAGATTGCCGCTACGTCCGAAAATGCGTACGCAACGTGCGCTGCGGCGGTATTCCCGTCGATTGTCATGGTTTTTGCCATTTGGTGGATGCCTCCTAAATGATGTGTATGCAACCGGGTTTTCACGCAGAAAAACCCAATGATTACCGACTAATATTATAGCTTTCCGCCCGTCTACTGTCAATGAACGCCGCGGATTCTCTGCAGGATTTCCTTCTGTTTTTTGGGCACAAACGGTGTCCGGCGCGTCGTTTTTGCAGGATTTGCTGCAACGCCCGTTTTTTACGCAAATCCTTTCCATTTATGCCGCAGTTCATATATATTGAACGCCACGTTCAGAAAATCTTGTTGGAAACGCGCCCGAGCGCGAGCAGCAGCGGCAGTCCAAGCCCGAAGCACGCGACCGCCTGCCCGGCGGCGACATACAGCGCCGCGACCGGGTAAGTCACCGGCACGGCGTAAACGTAGACCAGCAGCGCGCCGACGATCACCGCGTTGTACAGCACCGCCGGAAGCGGAGCCAAAAACTTCGTCACGCGCTTGCGCATGGCGTAGGTCGTGTACGCCGCAAGCAGCGTGGCCAAACTCCCGAACACAATATCCCAGATGGGCGCGCCGGTGAGCAGGTTGGCGATCAGGCAGCCGATAAACAGCCCCGGCACCGCCGAAAACGTGTAATACGGCAGCACGCAGAGCGCCTCCGCCACGCGGCACTGGATCAGCCCGGAGGAGATCGGCGCAAGAAAGATGGTCAAAAGCGCGTAGACCGCCGCGATGATCGCGCCGCGCGCGATTTCGTTGATTGCAGTGTGTTTTTTCATAGTTCCTCCAACAGGCGCTTCACTTCCGCGCGCGCACGCGCCGCCAGCGCGTCTTCGTCGATATTGATCAGTTCGCCGTCTTTCACGCGCATGCGTCCGTTCACCCAAACATAGTCCACCGGCCGGTGATAGCCCACCGTGCCGAAAAGGTTCGCTTCGTCCCGCTCGGCGCAGACCAGTTCCGCTCGGTCATAGCGGATCGCGAACAGATCCGCCGCGCAGCCTTCCGCGATCTGCCCGAGTTTTTCGCGGCCAAGCAGCTTTGCGCCGCCGCGCGTCGCCATTTTGAGCAGGTCGTAACCGTCCGGCGCGTCCGCGCCGCTGTTGAGCCGGTGCAGCAGGTACGCCGTGCGGATTTCTTCAAGCAGGTTGGAAGCGTCGTTGCTGGCGCTGCCGTCCACGCCGAGACCGGCGGGCACGCCGAGGCGCAGCATGTCCGGTATGCGCGCGACCCCGCTGGAAAGCTTCATATTGGAACACGGGCAGTGCGAAACGCCCGTCTGCGTTTCGGCAAGGAAACGCAGTTCGTCGTCGTTAAAATAAATCCCGTGCGCATAAAACACGTCGTTTCCGGTGAAGTCCACGCTCTGCATGTATTTGAGCGGCCGCATGCCGGCCGTTTCAAGCGTAAAGCGTTCCTCGTCCTTCGTCTCGCAGAGGTGCGTATGCAGCCGCACGCCGTAGCTGCGCGCCAGCGCGGCGCTTTGGCGCATGATCTCCGCCGTGACCGAAAACGGCGAGCACGGCGCAAGCAGCACCTGCCGCATGGAGAATTCGGACGCGTCGTGATACCGCTCGATGGCGGCGCGGCTGTCGCGCAGGATTTCGTCCGTCGTCTGCACGACCGAGTCCGGCGGCAGTCCCCCGTCCTTTTTCGAGAGGCTCATGCTTCCCCGTGAAGCGGCCATGCGGATTCCGAGCGTCTCCGCCGCGTCGAACTGCGCACCGAGCAGGTCGCCCGCACCGTTTGGAAAGACATAATGATGGTCAAAACAGGTCGTGCAGCCGTATTTCATGAGCTCCGCCATGCCGCAGAGCGAGCTGAGACGCACGGTGTCCTCGCTGATGTGCGCCCAGATGCCGTAGAGCGCGGTGAGCCAGTCGAACAGCTCCAGATTCTGCACGCTTCTGAGGTTCCGGGTAAAATACTGATACAGGTGATGATGCGTGTTGATCAGGCCCGGATAGACCATCAGCGCGCCCGCGTCGATCGTTTCGTCCGCGTCCGCTTCGATGTTTTGCCCGATCTGCGCAATCCGCCCGCCGGAAAGCAGCACATCGGCGTTTCGCAGCACGCGGTCCGCGTCGTCGCAGGTGACCAGCGCACGGATGTTTTTTAAAAGTGTTTTCATGGGTCCCTCCCGTTGGGTTTGCATGCCGGGTATAAGCCGGTATCATTATATTAAACACCTTGCGGGTTGTACAGGTTTTTTGCTATACTAAGTTGCTTTATATGCCCGAAAATGCGCCATTTACCGCGTGTTTGCGGGCAAATTACCGCGGCGGGCCGCTTTTTTTGCGGCGCGCGCGGTTTACGGAGAAAAAACCTTTGGCCGAAACGATCATTCAGCTTGTCAATGCCTCCTTCCAGTACGCGGGCTCGGAAAAGCGCGCGCTCGACGGCGTGAGCCTGTCCATCCGGCGCGGGGAATCCGTCGCCATTGTCGGGCATAACGGCTCCGGCAAGAGCACGCTCTGCAAGCTCTTCAACGCGCTGCTGCTCCCCGCCGAAGGGACGGCCACCGTCGACGGCATGGACACGCGGGACGAGGACAGCACGCTCGAAATCCGCCGCCGCGTCGGCATGGTGTTTCAAAACCCGGACAACCAGCTCGTGACCACCATCGTCGAGGAGGACGTCGGCTTCGGGCCGGAAAACCTCGGCGTTGCACCGCCGGAAATCCGCGCGCGCGTCGAGCAGGCGCTTTCGGACGTGGAGATGAGCGCCTATGCGGACAAAGCCAGCCACGCGCTTTCCGGCGGGCAGAAACAGCGCGTCGCCATCGCGGGACTGCTGGCCATGCGGCCGGAGGTGCTCGTTCTGGACGAAGCAACCGCCATGCTCGACCCAAGAGGCCGGCAGGAGGTGCTCTCCACCGTGTTCCGCCTCAATAAGGAACGCGGCATGACGCTCGTTATGATCACGCAATTTATGGAAGAAACGCTCGGCTGCGACCGGGTGTTCGTCATGGCGGACGGCAGGCTCGTTATGGAAGGAACGCCGCAGGAGGTGTTCAACCAGCGCGAACTGCTTGAAAAAAGCAGGCTGGAAGCGCCCGCGTTCGTGCAGTTGCGCGACGGCCTCCTCGCCGCGGGCGTCCCCGTTTCCGAGTCGGCAATGACCTGCGAAGCGCTGGCGGACTCGCTTTCGCGCGTGCTGCCTGAGTCCGGCTCCAAAGAAGAGAAAGAATAAGAACTATGCCGATTTTGATACAGCAACTCAGCCACACCTACCTGCCGGGGAGCGCGCTTGCGTACCCCGCGCTTTCGGGTATCGATTTTTCCATCGAGGCGGGCGAATTCCTCGGCGTGATCGGGCACACCGGCTCCGGCAAAAGCACGCTGATCCAGCATTTCAACGGACTGCTGCTGCCGACGTCCGGCAGTGTGCTCGTCGACGGGCTGGACACGCGCGAAAAAAAACTGCGCAGGCAGATCCGCTCGCTGGTGGGCATGGTGTTTCAGTATCCCGAATACCAGCTGTTTGAAGAGACCGTGGAAAAGGACGTCGGCTTCGGCCCGAAAAACATGGGGCTTGACGAAGACGAAATCCACGAACGCGTGTTTGAGGCGCTCTCCCTCGTCGGCCTGCCGCCCGAACAGTTCGCGGAGAACTCGCCGTTTGAGCTTTCCGGCGGCGAAAAGCGCCGCGCGGCGCTGGCGGGCATCCTCGCCATGCGGCCGAAATACCTCGTGCTCGACGAGCCGATGGCCGGGCTGGACCCGCGCGGCCGCGCGGAAATCCTCTCGCTGGTCGAATCCCTGCGCAAAAACAACGGCACGTGCATCGTGATGGTTTCGCATTCGATGGACGATGTTGCGATGTATTCCGACCGCATCGCCGTGCTCAGCGGCGGCAAACTCGCCATGCTCGGTACGCCGGAGGAGGTTTTCTCCCGCGGGAGCGAACTGCTTGAAATGGGGCTCAACCTGCCGCAGGCGACGCGTCTGGTGCGCGCGCTGCGCGAACGCGGCGTAACGGTCGGGCGGGATTATTACCGCATGGACGAACTGGAAGAAGAACTCATCCGGAGGTACGGCCATGCACGCTAACATCACCCTCGGCCAGTTCCTGCCCGGAAACAGCGCGGTGCACCGCCTTGACCCGCGCACGAAAATATTGCTCATGATCGTGTATATCGTGATCGTGTTCCTCGTTAAAACGCTGTATGTGTTCGCGCTGCCGACGCTGCTGCTGGTGCTGATGTTCGCGCTTGCGCGCGTGCCGGGCTCGTACTTTTTCTCCTCGCTCAAGCCCATGCGCTGGCTGCTGATTTTTATGTTCCTCATCAACCTTTTTGCAACCAGCGGCACAACGGTGCTCTTTCGCTGGCACTTTATCAAAATCACGCAGGAGGCGCTGCTGCAGGCCGTGTTCTTTACCCTGCGGCTCGTTTTGCTGGTCGCCGGCACGTCTGTTCTGACGCTGACGACCTCGCCCATCGCGCTCACCGACGGGCTGGAAAAGCTGCTTTCTCCGCTTCGCCGGCTGCATTTCCCCGCGCACGAACTGGCCATGATGATGACCATCGCGCTGCGCTTTATCCCGACGCTGATGGAGGAAACCGACCGCATCCAGAAGGCGCAGATGGCGCGCGGCGCGGACTTTGAAAGCGGCAATATCATCCAGCGCGCAAAGAGCATGATTCCGATTCTCGTGCCGCTGTTCGTTTCGGCGTTCCGTCGTGCGGACGAGCTGGCAATGGCGATGGAGTCGCGCTGCTATCACGGCGGCGAAGGCCGCACGCGCATGCGCGAACTGCATCTGCACATAGGCGATCTGTATGCCGCGGTCGTATTTACGCTGTTCACGGCGGGCATCGTCCTGCTGGAGAAACTGCCGCTATGAGCCGCCGCATCCGGATCATAACCGAATACGACGGCACGGCTTATGTCGGCTGGCAGCTGCAGGACAACGGCGTTTCCGTCCAGCAGAAGCTCAACGAGGCACTTTCCGCCGTCACGAAAGAGCAGATCCGCGTCCACGGCTCCGGCCGCACGGACAGCGGCGTACACGCGCGCGCGCAGGTCGCGCATTTCGACACGGATGCGCGCATGCCGGCGGACAAGTTCGCCGTGGCCGCCAACATGCGGCTTCCGCGCGACGTCCGCGTGCTCTATTCCGAAGAAGCGCCGCCGGACTTCCACGCGCGCTTTTCGGCCAAAAACAAAACCTATCGCTATGCCGTCCAGACCGGGCCGCACGCAGACGTTTTTACGCGCGGCACCGCGCTGCATGTGCATACCCCGCTCGACTTCGAGCGCATGCGCCGCTCTGCATCCGACGCGCTCGGCAAGCACGATTTTTCCGCGTTCATGACGTCGGGTTCGAGCATCGAAAGCACGGTGCGCACCATCACGCGCTCCGAATGGACGCGCGAGGGCGCATATCTTTACTACACCGTGAGCGCGAACGGTTTTCTCTACAACATGGTGCGCATCCTCGCCGGAACGTTCCTTGAAATCGGCTCCGGCAAGCGCCCGCAGGACGCAGTCGCGCACGCACTGATCAGCAAAAACCGCGCGGACGCGGGCGCGACCGCACCGGCGCACGGGCTGACGCTGCTGCGCGTGCGGTACGAAGATTTCGACACGGACGAGGTGCTCTCCCGATGAACGGCGACATGGAACACTATATGCGCCTTGCGCTGGAGGAGGCGAACGCCGCCGCGGCCGAAGGCGAAGTGCCGGTCGGCGCGGTGCTGGTCAAAGACGGCGCGGTGGTCGCCCGTGCGCACAACGCCTGCGAACGCCTGCGCGACGCGAGCGCGCACGCGGAACTGCTCTGCCTGCGCGCGGGGATGGAACGGCTCGGCGCGCGGCTGACAAACTGCACGCTCTATGTCACGCTGGAACCCTGCGCCATGTGCGCGGGCGCCTGCGTCAACGCAAAGCTGACCCGCCTGGTCTACGGCGCGTTCGACGAGACCGCCGGATGCTGCGGCTCAAAGATGGACCTGACCGACCATTGTTTTCTGCACTCGGTCGAAACCTGGGGCGGCGTGCTGGAAGATGACTGCAAAGCCCTGCTGACCACATTTTTTAAGGAACTTCGCTGAACAATCGTTTTATAAAACCTTTTACATAGACACGTCCGCATATTTTACGTCCCTTCCCCGCCCGTCCATGCTATACTGAAAAAAGTGAAAGCCGTTTCCTGATTTTTACAATCGTTCAAGCAAAAAAATAGTCGGGGGTATGTTTTTATGGAGTTTCTGCGTCTGCTCGAAGGAATCCGAACGCCGTTTTTTAACGTGATTTTCCAGTATGTCACGATGTTCGGCGAAGAAACGCTGTTCATGGTCGTCGCCATGATCTTCTTTTGGTGCATCGACAAAAAGAGCGGCTATTTCTTGCTTTACGTCAGCTTCCTCGGCGCGACGGTCAACCAGTTTTTAAAGCTCATTTTCTGCGTGCCGCGTCCCTGGGTGCTGGACGACCAATTCACCATCGTCGAAAGCGCCCGCGCCGAGGCCACGGGATATTCCTTCCCCAGCGGCCATACGCAGAGCGCGGCGGGGCTGTTTTTCGGCATCGCGCGTTTCCGGAAAGAGATCTGGATTCGCATCGTCTGCGTCGTAATTGCGCTGCTGGTCGGCTTTTCGCGGATGTACCTCGGCGTGCATACGCCCGCGGACGTGTTCACGTCGTTCGGCGTGGCGCTGCTGCTGGTGCTCGGCGCGTATCCGCTCTTTACGCTCGCCTGGAAAAACGGCAGGTGGTTTTATCTGCTGATCGGCGTGCTGCTCGGCGTCGGGCTTGCGCTGATTGCGTATGTGGAGTTCGTGCCGCTGCCTGCAAACGCCATCGCGGAGTACTCCGCGTCCGGCGCGAAGACCGCGTACACGATGTTCGGCGCGTCCGCGGGACTGACGGTCGTGCTCTGGCTGGAGACGAAATACATCCGCTTCAGCGAAAAGGCGGTCTGGTGGGCGCAGATCCTCAAGACCGCGGTCGGCCTCGGCCTCGTCATCCTCGTGCGCGTGCTGCTCAAAGCGCCGCTGCTCGCGCTCTTTAACGGGCATAACGCCGCGCATGCGGTGCGGTATTTTCTCATGGTCGTGCTCGGCGGCGCGGTTTGGCCGCTCACGTTCAAATTCTGGGGCGGCCTTGGCAAAAAGAAGGAACCGGCAAAGGCGGCGTAACTTCGGCTTTACCGCAAAACACAGCGCTCCGCATTTTTCAATGCGGAGCGCTTTTTGTTCCAAACAATATTTTTACGAAATATCAGTGCGTCAGCGCGCGGATAATCAGCGCGACGGTCAGCGTGACCACGACCACCGCCGCATAGAAAATCGCCGCACGGCGGGTTAGGTGCTTCCTGCGTTCCTCGTGTTCCGGCGCAATGTCCGAAGGGTCGAACTCCACCGCTTCCTGCAGGGAGTCCAGCGCGCGGTCGAGGATGCCCTTGCGCTTCTGCTGCGGCGCCGCTTCCTGCGGCTGTTCCTGCCGGGACTGCGGGGCGCTCATTATGCGCCGTCCCGCCTGATCCCGCCGGAACGCCGCGGCTTCCTCCCCCGTCACCGCCGGACAGACCGCGCCGACGTCCAGACAGGCCAGCGCATGCCGGTAGTCGAACACGGAGGCAAAGCGCGGCGCGCCGTCCTGCGCGAGCATGCGCAGCAGCAGTTCGTAAAACGGCGCGGGGATATTCGGGTCCGGCACAATTTCACCGTCGGGAGCGCGCCTGCCGCTCATTGCTTCATAGAGCGCTTTGCCCAGTGCGCCGAGGTCGAGCCAGGGTTCCGCGTCGTCCACCTCGTGCCGTGCGCGCAGACCCGCTTTAGCCGCGCCGAAGTCGATGAGCTTGACCGAACCGTCCGTGCAGATGAAGACCGACTGCGCGTTGATGTCGTAATGCAGCGAATTGAGGCTGTGCACGACCAGCAGCGCGTCCGCCATGGATGCGGCGACGAACATGCCCTCCTCCGGCGTGAGCCTGCGGCGGCGCAGACGCAGATACCCTTCCAGCGTCACGCCCTCCAGCCGCTCCATCACCGCATAAGACGTGCCGTTTTCAAAAAACGCGTTGAACACGGTGACCACGTTGCAGCTGCCCTTCGCGTCGGTGAGCGCAAGGTGCTGGCGATAAAACATCTCGGAGCCTAAAAAGAACAGCGCGCCGCACGCCTTGTTTTTCGGCGAGAGCGAAAGCCCGTCGCGCGCGCGAAACGCCAGCCCGCCGGGGAAATATTCCTTCAGCGCGACGGGTCGGTTAAATTTTGTGTCGGTCGCTTCGTATGTAACGCCGTATGTGCCGCGCGCGAGCACGCCGCCGAGCGCATACCTGCGGTGCAGCAGCGTACCCGCCGGCAGCAGTTCGGCCGGCGCAGTTCCTTCCGCCATTTTTGTGTTACCCCATTCCCCTGTAAAAGGGCCGTGTACGGCCCGTATTTTTAAAAATCAGTACCCGACCGCGTTTGCAAACAGCAGCAGGCCGCAGGTCAGCGCGAGCACCGCAATCTGAATTTTCGCGCTCCATTTAAACCATTTGCCGTAGCCGATGCCGACGATGCCCAGCGCGATGAGCAGCACCGGGTTCGTCGGGTAAAACACGTTGGAAAACCCGTCCCCGAACGCATACGCCAGCACGGCGACCTGTCGGGAAATCCCGCTCAAATCCGCAATCGGCGCGATCAGCGGCATGAGCAGGAACGCCTTGGCCGAACCGCTGGAGATAAATAGTTCCAGCACCAGCGCCAGCGCATAGATCAAAAGCACGACGACGCCGCTGGCGGCTTCCTGCGTAAGCTGCACCGCCGAATAGAGCACCGTGTCGAGGATGTTCGCCTCCACCATCGTGTAACGGATGGAGTTGGCCATCAGAATCAGCAGCACGGCGGGCAGGATGCTGAGCATGCCCTTGCCGAAATACTTCAGATACCGCTTCGCGCCCATGCCGGAAACCAGCGAGGAGATCGTGCCCGCAAAGAGGAACATCAGCGCAATCAGCGGCATGATGATATCCTGCAAAAACGTAATAAAGCTGCTGCAGAGGATGAGCAGGATACCCGCGCCGAGGATGCAGGCAAACCAGATCAGCGCGCGGTCCTGCCGTTTGCTCTGCGAAAAGTCGCTGCGCAGCGAAGCCCAGCGCTCGATCATGGCCGGGTCGTAGATCGGCGATTTTTTCGGGTTGCGCTCGATGCGTTTTGCATACGGAATCAGAAACGCCATCAAAAGGGCGTAAATCAGGACGAACGTAATCAGCCGCATCCAGATGCCCGAAAACATCGGCAGTCCCGCGAGTTCCTGCGCAACGCCGACCGTAAACGGATTGCAAACGCCCGTGCTGAAGCCGAATCCAACCGCAAGCAGGCTCATGCCGAGCCCGGTAAGCGCGTCCCAGCCGAGCGAATACGCAAGCGCGACGGCGATCGGCACCAGCGGCACGCATTCTTCAAACGAACCCACGAACGCGCCGAGGCTCATGAAGAACAGCGAAACGAGCATCAGAAGCTGATACTTTTTGCCCTCCGCAAGCCGGTAGATGCGGTTGAACATATAGGAAAGCACGCCGCATTCGTCCATCGCGTTGAACGCGCCGCCGATGACGAGCAGAAACGCGATGATCGCAATCACCGTGCCCGCGCCGGAAGACCCAAGCGCGAGGAACGGCGAAAGCAGCCACTCCCAGAACGGGATGCCGCCTTCGACCGCATGGTACGTGCCAGAAACGATGGTCTCCGCGCCGCCTGCCGTGGTGCGTTCGTATACCCCGGCGGGCAGGACGAACGTCAGCGCATAGGTGACAGCCATGAGCGCAAAGAGCACGACCAGCGCCGTAACGAACGAGCGCATGCCGATGTTGAAGACCTTTTGGTTCGATTCTTCCATTTTCCATCCCCCGTTGTCCGCCGCTTTCCGGCGTTATACTGCCGCCCGCCGCGCTTTTTTCCCCATCCGCCGCAAACGTTTCAAACAGTATATCACAGCACACCGCCCGGTAACAGAAATTTACACAAATCCGTTTGCAATCCCGCGCCGTTCTGGTATAATAGCAGAAACGTAAGGGAGTAGTTGGCGCGGCCGGGCCGCGTTCCAAGTCAACATGGTGACACGACGCATGGGCGTCTGGCTTGGATGAAATAACGAGACTTATGTACGACAGTTTGCTTTGCCGTACATAGGTCTTTTTGATTTTAAAAAAAAGGCCTGCCGCGGCGGGCATGACGGTACAAACCAAATGGAAAGGAACGATTTGTAACCATGCAGCATTACCTACAAACGCCGGAGGAAGCGCTCGCCTCCGTCGCGGGCAAGCAGGACGGCCTCTCCGCGGCGGAAGCGGAAAAGCGCTATTGCGAGGGCGGCCCGAACAAGCTTGCCGAGGGCAAAAAAACGCCGATGATCGTCCGCTTCTTCCAGCAGATGAAGGATCCGATGATCCTTATCCTGCTCGTTGCGGCACTCATCTCCGGCATCACCGCCGCCATTCAGGGCGAGAGCTACGCGGACGTGATCATCATCCTCACGGTCGTGGTCATCAACGCGCTGCTCGGCGTCATTCAGGAAAGCAAGGCCGAAAAAGCGATTGAAGCGCTCCAGAAGATGTCCGCCGCGACCAGCCGCGTGCTGCGCGAAGGACGCATCGAGCGCATCCCGACCGAGCGGCTCGTCCCCGGCGACGTGATTCTGCTGGAAGCGGGCGACGCGGTGCCCGCCGACGCGCGCGTGCTCGAAAGCGCGAGCATGCGTGCCGACGAAGCCGCGCTCACCGGCGAAAGCGTGCCCGTGAGCAAGTCGCCCGGCGCGCTTTCCCTGGACGGCGCGAAGGACGTCCCCCTCGGCGACCGCAAAAACATGGTCTACTCGGGCAGCACGATCGTCTACGGGCGCGGCAAAGCAGTCGTGATCAGCACCGGCATGCAGACCGAGATGGGCAAGATCGCCGGCGCGCTCTCCGAAGCAAAGGACGGCATGACCCCGCTGCAGATCAAGCTCGCCCAGCTTTCCAAAATTCTTACCTGGCTCGTGCTCGGCATCTGCGCGGTGATCTTCGCCGTGAACATCCTGCGCTTCCACGGCACGGACGAAAACTTTATCCTGGATTCGTTCCTCATCGCGGTCAGCCTGGCGGTCGCGGCCATTCCGGAAGGGCTCGCCGCGGTGGTCACCATCGTGCTCTCCATCGGCGTGACCAACATGAGCAAGCGCAACGCCATCATCCGAAAGCTCACCGCTGTGGAAACCCTCGGCTGCGCGCAGATCATCTGTTCGGACAAGACCGGCACGCTCACCCAGAACCGCATGACCGTCGTGGAAAACTATGGCGACGACACGCAGCTGCTTGCAAAGGCAATGTCGCTCTGCAGCGACGCGGAGCCGGACGAATCCGGCGCGGCGGCGGGCGAGCCGACCGAAAACGCGCTGGTCAACTTCGCACGCGATTCCGGCATACCCAAGCCCGAGCTGCAAAAGGCAGAACCGCGCATCGCGGAGGCTCCGTTCGACAGCGTGCGCAAGATGATGTCCACCGTGCACCAGACCAAGTCCGGCGTCGTGCAGTACACCAAAGGCGCGCCGGACGAGGTGCTCAAAAAATGCACGGCCTATTATAAGGACGGCAAGGCGCTTCCGCTCGGCGACGACGTGCGCGCGGAAATCCTCGCCGCGAACGCCGCAATGGCCGGCAAAGCGCTGCGCGTGCTCTGCGGCGCAATGCGCATCCTTCCCGCGCCGCCGGAGGACGCTTCCCCGGACGCGCTGGAGCACGACCTCACCTTCCTCGGGCTCGTCGGCCTGATCGACCCCGTCCGCCCGGAGGTCTGCGGCGCGATTGCGGAATGCCGCGACGCCGGCATCCGCCCGATCATGATCACGGGCGACCACAAGGACACCGCCGTGGCCATCGCCATGGAACTCGGCATGATCGAAGACGCGTCCGAGGCGATCACCGGCGCGCAGCTCGACGAAATCGGCGACGCGGAATACGAAAAGAGCGTCGGCAGCTACAGCGTGTATGCGCGCGTCCAGCCGGAGCACAAGGTGCGCATCGTCAACGCCTGGCGTAAAAACGGCTGTGTCACCGCCATGACGGGCGACGGCGTGAACGACGCGCCGAGCATCAAGAGCGCGGACATCGGCGTGGGCATGGGCATCACCGGCACGGACGTGACCAAGAACGTCGCCGACATGGTGCTCGCCGACGACAACTTTGCGACCATCGTCAACGCGGTCGAGGAAGGCCGCCGCATCTACGACAACATCCGCAAAGCCATCCAGTTCCTGCTTTCAAGCAACATGAGCGAGGTGCTCTCGATCTTCTTTGCAACGCTGATGGGCTTTGTCATATTAAAGCCGGTGCACCTGCTCTGGATCAACCTGATCACCGACTCGCTGCCCGCGCTCGCGCTGGGCACGGAGGCCGCCGAAGACAACCTCATGAAGCGCGAGCCGCGCTCCGCAAGCGACGGCGTGTTCGCCGGCGGCGTGGGCTTCGACGTTGTGTATCAGGGCCTGCTCGTAACGATTCTGACTATGGCTGCGTACTTCATCGGCGAGCGCATGCAAAACGGCGCGTGGCTGATTGCCAACAGCACGGACGGCACGACCATGGCGTTTCTGACCATGAGCATGGCGGAGATCTTCCATAGCTTCAACATGCGTTCCCAGCGGCACAGCGTGTTCGGTATGCCGCACGAAAACAAGTTCCTCTGGGGTGCGGCGGCGCTTTCGCTGCTGCTCACCACGGCGGTGCTCTATATCCCCGTGCTGCAGACCGCGTTCAGCTTTGAGCACATCAGCCTGCTGGAATACGCCGTCGCGCTCGCTCTGGCGTTCATGGTGATCCCGGTCGTGGAACTGGTCAAAGCGATCCAGCGCGCTGCGGCGAAGAAGAAAAAGAAATAGCAGCACATGCAAAAAGAGCGCGCCGAAAGGCGCGCTTTTTGTCTGCTCAAAAGATTCTCTTTGCAGGGTTTTCCCCTGCACCCCGTGAGAAGTTTCTTTTTTGCAGGGGTTCCCCCTGCACCCCACCAAAGGGACACATCCCTTTGGAATCCCTGATTGCTTCAAAGAATCCAGTCCCGTTTGCAGGGCATGGAGGTTTGCTCCTTTCGGGGGTGTTTGAGGTTGTTGTAGTATATGCGGGGGTTTGGGGAGACCGAAGCGGTTCAAAACAATACGTCCAGATATAAATTTGATTGCAGAACAATAATGTATACGAAACCAAGCGGGTACGGTTTCATACGCATCAAACAAATATTACAGTTCATATGTTTTCGTGCGTAATTCGTGCTTTTTCCTAAAAGGTTGTTTATAATAATACTCAACATGCTTGTGTCAAAAGCGTCACATACCTTTTATTTCTTTATCAACTTTTCCCTTTTCTTTGAATTGTAACGAGGTAATATTATGGAACGGTTTTACGCCTTTGTTGACGAATCAGGAGCCTTTGGTTGGGACTTGGATAACCCGGAGGTCTCAACTACTTTCATTGTCACCGCCGTAATTGTAAAAGAATCAAATTTAACTACTATGCGGGAAAAAACTGAGCAACTAAGAGCTCAATTCTTTCAAACCGGCGAGATTAAATCCTCTCATATAGGATCAAATCATGGTCGCAGAAAACGAATTCTAGCCGATGTACTTACCCTTCCTTTTGCAACTTTAACTTTTGTGATAGACAAAACACAGCTCTGTTCCAATAAAGGGCTTCAATATAAATCCGTATTCTACAAATTTTGCAATAACATCGTTCATAAGGAACTTTTGCGGGCTTATTCCAAACTTACAATTGTGGCAGATGAGATCGGTGGCAGCGAGTATATGAAAAGCTTTGTAAGGTACGTTGCCAAACGACAGGATGCCGTAACTTTATTAGGCGAAGCAAATTTCATGTTTCAAAACAGTCGTGATAACGTATTGATTCAGCTTGCAGATTTATTGGCCGGTACATTTGCCCACCAATATGATCTACACAAGAAAACTCCTGAAACGCCAGATTATTGCAGATTGCTTAAGAAAAAAGTCATTCGTGTCGAGTTTTATCCTAAAACCTACCAAACATACATACTTGAAAACAGCGCGCTTGCAGAAGATTATGATAAAGAAATAGCGACACTTTGCTTTAGATTGGCAGTTAATTTCATTCATCAGCACAGAAAAGACCCCGATCCTGATCGCCAGCATCAGATTTTAATTTTGCAATATCTGCTATTCTGCTTTATGAATAACACATCAAAAGCCTATATCTCGACACGAGAGCTAAAAGCACAATTAGGTGGCACAGAATATTCGGATGTTTCAACTCAAACATTCAGAACAAAAATCATTGGAGGACTAAGGGACAGCGGTGTTATTATCTCCGGGTCCAGCGCAAAGAAAGGTTATAAAATACCATCAAAAACTTCTGAACTTTATGATTTTATAAATCATGGAACATCAATAATAATTCCAATGCTCGAACGTTTAAGAAAATGCAGAGATACTGTTAAACTTGGCACTGCAAATGAATTGGATTTGTTTGACCATACAGAGTACAGTTCATTGAAAAGATATTTTGATGAATAATAAACTACACAAAAAGAAGGCGCCGTTTGGCGCCTTCTTCAAAATATTCCCTTACAGGCTCGCTTTGCCGTCGCAGCCGAGCACGTCGGTGATCTTGTGGGCAACCATGCCCTTGATCGCGTCGCGCGCGGGCCCGAGGTACTTGCGCGGGTCGAACTGCTCGGGATGCTCTTCAAAGTACTTGCGGATCGTGCCGGTCATGGCCAGCCGCAGGTCACTGTCGATATTGATCTTGCACACGGCCATGCGCGCGGCTTCGCGCAGCATGTCTTCCGGCACGCCGATCGCGTCCGGCATGTCGCCGCCGTTTTCGTTGATCATCTTCACGAACTCCGGAATGACGCTGCTTGCGCCGTGGAGCACGATCGGGAAATTCGGCAGGAGCTTTTCAACTTCCTTGAGAATGTCGAAGCGGAGCTGCGGCTTGGTGCCGGGCTTGAATTTGTATGCGCCGTGGCTCGTGCCGATGGCGATGGCCAGCGAGTCCACGCCGGTGCGCGTCACGAAATCCTGCACCTGCGCCGGGTCGGTGTAGCTGCCTTCGCCCGCGGCGACCTTGACTTCGTCCTCAACGCCTTCGAGGCGGCCGAGTTCGCCTTCGACGACCACGCCGTGGTCATGCGCATATTCAACGACCTGGCGGGTGAGCTTTACGTTTTCTTCGTAGCCGTGGTGCGAACCGTCGATCATGACGGAGGAGAACCCGCCGTCGATGCAGCTCTTGCAGAGTTCGAACGTGTCGCCATGGTCGAGGTGGACGCAGATCGGCAGGTCCGTTTCAATGCAGGCCGCTTCGATGAGCTTCATGAGGTACGTATGGTTGGCGTACTTGCGCGCGCCGGAGCTGACCTGCAGGATCAGCGGAGCGTTCAGCTCTTTGGCGGCCTCGGTGATGCCCTGAATGATTTCCATGTTGTTGACGTTGAACGCGCCGATGGCGTAACCGCCCTTGTACGCGTCTTCAAACATCTTCGTGCTTGTTACGATAGGCATAATATTAAGTCTCCTTTTCTTTGGGTTGACATGAACTTCCGTCTCGTATTCTATCACATGAGCGGACAAATGCAATGGATAAATTGCATTTAAACGCGCAGTTGCACTATAATAACGGAAGAAATCGCAACGGCAAAGCGCACCGCCCGTTTTATGCGCGCGCCGCCGGACAAAGGAGAAAACAGCATGGAAACCGGCAAAACCCGTTTTTTGTCCCTCGTGATTCCCGTTTATAATGAAGAAGAAGTGCTCCAAACGTCGTTTTCGCGCATGGACGAAGTGATGCGTTCCACCGGATACGACTATGAAATCATCTATGTCAACGACGGCAGCCGCGACGGTACGATGGAACTCCTTCGCACGCTGGCAAAACAGCACGAATACGTGAAGGTGCTCTCCTTTTCGCGCAACTTCGGCCATCAGCTCGCGGTCACCTGCGGCATGGACGCGGCAAAGGGCGACGCGCTGATCGTCATCGACGTGGATTTGCAGGACCCGCCCGAAGTCATCCCGCAGATGATCACGCTCTGGGAACAGGGCGCGGACGTCGTGTACGGCAAGCGGCTCAAACGCAAAGGTGAAACCCTCTTCAAAAAACTCACCGCCGCGCTGTATTACCGGCTGCTCGCGTCCATGAGCGCCTATCCCATTCCGCTGGACACGGGCGATTTCCGGCTGCTTTCGCGCAGCGTTGCGGACGTGTTTCTGCGCATGCGCGAGCACAGCCGCTTTCTGCGCGGCATGTCCGCCTGGATGGGTTTCAACGCCGTGCCGGTCGAATACGAACGGCAGGAACGCTATGCGGGCAGCTCGAAATATCCGCTCAAAAAGATGCTCCGCCTCGCAATCGACGGCATCACGGGTTTTTCCGACAAGCCGCTCACGCTTCCGTTCTGGGCGGGGTGTGCGCTCATGGGGCTTTCCGGCCTGGGCCTGATCGCGCTGATCGTCTGCGCGGCGACCGTCGGCGCCGCGCCCTGGCTCTGGGCCGTGGCGGGGATCGTCTTTCTGCAGGGGCTGACGCTGTTTTTTGCGGGCGTGCAGGGCGCGTATCTCGGCCGCATGTACGAAGAGCTCAAGGGCAGGCCGCTGTATATCGTCGCCGAACGGCTCAACGCGGACTGACGCGCGACACGTCCTTGCGCAAAACGGCAATTGCATGATACAATTATTTGACCCAATTTGCGGTTTCCGGGCAGTTTTTACTTGCGGTTGCCGCGCGAATATTGTACAATACGTTGGGTTTGAATAAATAGGGTACATTATGAAAAGGAGAACATAGATATGGCAACAAAAGTAGGCATCAATGGCTTTGGCCGTATCGGCCGCCTGGTATTCCGCGCGTCCGTGACCAATCCCGCAATCGACGTGGTCGGCATTAACGATCCTTTCATCGATCTCGACTACATGGTCTACATGCTCAAGTACGACACCGTGCACGGCAACTTCGAGGGCGAAGTTTACGTTAAGGGAGACAAGCTCGTCGTCAACGGCAAGGAAATCGCCGTGTACGCCTGCATGAATCCCGCGGAAATCCCGTGGAAAGACTGCGGTGCGGAATACATCGTCGAGTCCACCGGCGTTTTCAAGACGATTGAAAAAGCCAGCGCGCACTTCGTCGGCGGCGCCAAGAAGGTCGTCGTTTCCGCTCCCTCGCCGGATGCGCCGATGTTCGTCATGGGCGTCAACCAGGATACGTACACCAGCGACATGAAAGTCGTTTCCAACGCGTCCTGCACCACCAACTGCCTCGCGCCTCTGGCCAAGGTCATCCACGACAACTTCGGCATCGTCGAAGGCCTGATGACCACCGTCCACTCCATCACCGCGACGCAGAAGACCGTCGACGGCCCGTCCAAGAAGGACTGGCGCGGCGGACGTGCGGCTGCGCATAACATCATCCCGAGCTCGACCGGCGCCGCAAAGGCCGTCGGCAAGGTCATCCCCTCGCTCAACGGCAAGCTCACCGGCATGTCGCTGCGCGTGCCGACGCCGGACGTCTCCGTCGTCGACCTGACCGTCCGCCTCGAGAAGGCCGCTCCCTACGACAAGATCAAAGCCGTCATGAAGGCCGCTTCCGAAGCGCCCGAGTGGAAAGGTATCATCGGTTACACCGAAGACATGGTCGTCTCCTCGGACTTCTATGACGATGCGCGCACGTCGATCTTCGACGCGGAAGCCGGCATCGGCCTGAACGACCACTTCGTAAAGCTCGTCGCCTGGTACGACAACGAGTGGGGTTATTCCAACAAAGTGCTCGACCTCATTTCGCACATGGCTGCGGTCGACGCAAAATAAACCTCGGTTTGCAAGCAAAAAAGAGCGCCTTTCCGGCGCTCTTTTTATCTCGTCAAAAAAGTCTTCGGGATTGTAAAGGACCGCAGCCCTTAACCCATTTTTCCCGGCTGCGCCGGTTCATCCGGCGTAACGGGCCGCCCGTTTAGGGCGGGTTCTTTGTGCGCTTTGCCGCCCGGGAACCATTAAGGGCAAAAGGCAAAGAGCGGTTATCCCGTCAAAAAACCGGTTTGGGGGCGGTCTTAAGAGCGCCTTTACGGCGCTCTTTTTTTACCGTTCTGCGCCCGCCCGCCGGTTGACGCTTTGCGCAGGCCATATTACAATAAGTCCGTAACAAACAGCGCCGGTTGTGTAACGCGTATGCCCGGCCGCGCCCGAAAGGACCTCTGATGAATCAATCTGTATCACGCATCCCGTTTGCTGCGCTTTTATGCGCCGCTTCGCTGTTTCTTTGCGGCTGCGGCGCGTCGGGCGCGCACGAAAAAGCGATTGAAAACGCCATCGTAGCCTATCCGGATTATTACATCGAGGTGCGCTCCCTCTCCGAGCAGGTGCGTTCGCAGTATGACGATTCCGGCAAAAGCGCCGCAGAGTATACGATCACCGCCGACATCCCCTACTATCTCTCGCTGGACGAAAACGCCGTCTCCTTCGACCCGCCCGCGCCGGATTATTCGCTTTCCGCCGCGCAGTACCGTTCCCGCGCGCGCCTTCTGCTGCGCCAGGCGCTGGAAACCTACGCGCTCGATCATGAACTCGATTCCTATGTGGAAGTGCCGCTGACGTTCACGGTATACCGCAGCGGTTCGTCCTGGGAAGCCGCGCTCTCCGGCGTGAGCAAAAACGAAATCGAGCAGACGGTCGAATCCATGATGGACCAAATCCTCGACGGCAGCGAGGCATACACGCAGAACGCGCTGCTCTGTGCCGTTGCCGGGAGCAAGAACGCGCTGCTGAAGGACGTGTTCGGCGGCGGCGACTATGTTTCGCTGGCCGGCGTAACGGACGTGACCGACGAAGGAAACGGCCTGTATACGCTCTTTCTTACCTTCCCCGACCCGGTGGAGCTTTACGCCGCGCTGGCCGAGGACTACTATGCTTCCTATAACCAGCCGTTCTACGGCAGCGAAGCGTCCGTTTCGCTCAGTGCGGACGACCTTTCCGGCGTCGACGTGTCCGCCATGGCGTATACCGCCGGCAGCGCGGTGATTTCCTGCGATGCGGACGGGGTCTGCGCGCTGTATGAAGCGCCGTCGCTGGAATCCTATATCGCCGCTGCAAAGGCCGCCGCCGAAGCGACCGCCGCGGCGCGCATCAACGCCGAATGGCGCGTGCCGGAGCAGGAAACGCCGGCTTCCGGCACGATTCTGGAGGGCGAAAGCCGCGGCAACGACATCGTGTTCGTGACCAGCGCCGAGGTTGGGACATACTATTACGTCCGCTTTTACCTGCTCCCCGGCGAGGACGTGAGCGAGGAAGGCGAGCTGACGCTGGGCGTGTTCATCACGGGCGGCAAAAAGGCCACGGTGCGCCTGCCGAGCGGGTATTACCGCGTCGACTGCCACACCGGCGACGCCTGGTACGGGCTGGACGCGCTTTTTGGCGCGGACGGCGATCAGTTCGGCAGCGACAGCGCCATCCGCTCGCGCAGCGGCTACATCAACACCATTTCGTTTGGATAAGGACATCCGCCGACGCGTTTTTTCGAGAAAGGAGACGGGTTTTATGCCGCATAAGGCTCTCTGTCTGCTCTTTGCCGCCGCACTGTTTCTAAGCGCCGGATGCGCCGCGCCGGCGGGCGAATCCGAGCCCGCCGCAGCCGCACAAACCAACGCTGCGCAAGCCGATTCCCCCGTCCCCGCCGAAACGGAAACCACGGCCCTCGCCAAAGATGCTGTTGAATTTGCCGTTTCCAGCACGGGCGTGAAGGACGGCGTGCTGGACGACCGCTACGGCATGCGCGGCAGCCAGCTGGAAAACGGCGTGCCGACGCTCTCCCCGCCGCTGTCGTTTGCCGGCGTCCCGGCCGATGCAAGCTGCCTCGCGCTGGTCATGACCGACCCGGACGCAGGCGGCTGGGTACACTGGCTGGCCGCGAACCTTCCGCTGGGCGACCTCGCCGAAAACGCAAGCATCGAGCTTTCGCAGAGCATTGTGCAGGGACAAAACGACTTCGGTACGGCGGGCTACGGCGGCCCGACGCCGCCGAGCGGCACGCACGCCTATGCAATCACCGTGTACGCGCTTCGTGCGCCGCTCGAACTAGCCGACGGTTATTCGCTGGCCGATTTTCAGGCCGCAATCGAAGGAAACATCCTCGCCGAGGCGGCTCTGACCGCCACGTACGCGCATTGACGCGGGCGCGTCCTTTTTAGATTCGCTGTTTTAAGGAGAACCGGTTTTGCTGTATCATGTTTCCCGTTCTGCGGGGCTGAAAACGCTCCTGCCGCAAACATCTTCCCACAAAAAAGCGTATGTCTACGCCGTCGACCGCCTCGCGGCCGGGCTGCTCTTCGGCGCGCCGCAGGACGACTTCGACCTGTATATCGATCAAGAACCGGACGGCACGCCGCTGGTGCGCGAGTGTTACCCCGGCGCGTTCGAGACCGTTTACCGGAACAAATCCTGCTCCGTATACGAAGTAAGCGAGCGGGGGTTCATAAAAGGCGCGACCGGCTGGGACGCGGAATATGTCTGCCCGGAAGCGGTCGGCGTTCTGGCCGAACACCCCGTGCCGGACCTCTTCGCCGCGCTGGAAGCCGAGCGGGAAGATGGCAACCTCGTTATCCGCCGCTATTCGGAAGAGCCCGCATATAAAAAACTGATTTCGGAGCACATCGCCGACCGTCTGATCCGCTTCGACGCGCTCGGCCGCCTGGAAACCGACGAACGCTTTCAGAAGCACTACAAAGCCCTCGTTCTTGCGCTGCGCGACGCAATGGACGGGCATCTTCTGTAAAAAATCCGCAAGCGCACAAAAGGCCGCCCGTAAAACGGGCGGCTTGCTTTTGGCTAAAAGTTCTTGGGATTGTTAAGGGCCGCGGCCCTTAACCCATGTGTTCCGGCTGCGCCGGTTCATCCGGCGTAACGGATCGCCCAGTATGGGCGGTTTCTTCATGTTCTTTGCCGCCCGCAAGTCATTAAGGACGAGAGGCAAAGAACGGTTAACCCGTCAAAAAACTGGTTTTTTGACGGTCTCAGGCCGCCCGTCAAGGGCGGCCTTTTATCGCTGTAAAATTGGTTTAACCCGCTTTATTTCAGCGAGAGGAACGCAAAGAGCGGATAGTGGTCGGAATACTCCGTCGGGATTGCGCGCGCGTTGAGCACCGTGATGTTCTTTGAAACGATGATGTTGTCGATCTGCGACACGGAAATACGATCGCGCGAATAGTCGTAAAACTTGGTCGCGGAGGTGTTGATCACGCGGTAGTTCTTTTTAAACGAGCTGAATTCGGATTCCTGCGCGTTGAAATCGCCCGTCAGGATTTTGTATTCGTTCTCGTCCGCATCCATGACCGCGAGCACCTCGGCGAACTGCTTTTTGCGGATCGTCGCGGACTCGTAGGAAAAATGCGTGTTGTAAACAGAGACGCGCTTGCCGTCGATTTCATATTCGACCTTCTGCAGGCAGCGCTGCTCCTTGTCCGCGCTGTAAAGCTCGGTCACTTCCTGATTCAGCGGCTCATATTTGGAAATCTGGCCGATGCCGTACTGCCCGCCGGAAGCGTACGCAATCGTCTCTGCAAAGGAGGTATACTGCGCGTCGGCCGTGCGCACGGAGAGCAGGTTGTCGTAGTCCTCCTTTTCGTTGACGTAGACTTCCTGCACGCCGAGGATGTCCGGCTTCTGCGCCTCGATGAGCCACCCCTGCAAAACGATGTTGTCGTTGCCGCGCTTGATGTTCCAGGTGCCGACGGTCAAAACGTCCCGCACGAGGTAGATGGTGTATTTGACCACGCCTTCAACCGAAATCCGTATGGTCTTGCTGTTGCCGGAGTTGATCGTGTATTTCGCGCTGCCGATGCCGGTGTTGCCGATGCTCACCTGCACGCCGTCGTTGGCGATCGCGTTAATCGTAACCTCGCCCTTAGTGGCGGTGAGCACATAGCCGTATTCCGTCGGCGAAAACTCCGGCGAGAGCGTCCCGCCGGTGATCTCCAGCGCGCTGAGCACGTCGTCGCCGACGTTCGCCTGCAGCGAAACATAATCCGCGGAGACATATCCCGTCTGGCCGTCGTAGTCGATTTCATGCCATGCGCCGTCGCAGTACGCCTGCGTGACGTGATAGCTGGTCCCCTTGTCCGCCTGGCCGAGTTTCTTGGCCTTTTTCGACGCGCTTGCACGCACGTTAACATACGAATTGCAGTTGACGATGGTGCCCGTGTAGTCGAGCTGATAGGACGGCAGCGACGGATTGATGCTGATATACATGCGGTTGACGTAGCCGGAACGCGTCGCGGTCTCGACATGGTACCATTCGGACTTAACATTGGTTTCGAGTATTTTAACGACCGTCCCTTCGCCCAGCACCGTGACCATCCGCCCCGTTGAGGAAGCGGTTTTTCGCAGCATCACCTGCTGCGCCGTGATCACGCCCGTCGTCACGTCCAGCGCACGCGCGCCGCCGGACGGCAGCACGAATACGGCCAGCGCGGCGCAGGCCAAAACAAAACTCAACAGTCGTTTTTTCATTCAAAAGCTCCTTTTGCGGGGAACCGAAAAAAGCAGTCTCCGCGCGTACAAACAAAGTTTAGATAAAATCGGGCGGAATGACAAGCCGCATCCCGCCCAATTCACGAAAACGTTACATTGCCGCGCCGGCGCGCGTCACCGCCCGGCCACGCGGTAAACGTTCGCCTCGTAGGGCTGCAACCCGTCGCCCGCGGCCATATAGTTGGAGAAAACGAGCTCGAGTTCCTCGTGCCGCTTCGGCCGCCGGATCGTGCGTGCGCAGAGGTTAACCTCGATATAGAAGCGCTCCTGCCCGTCGCCGCGGAAATAGCAGAACACGTCCTCCCTGCCGCCGTCCGCCGGCTCAAACCCGCCGTAAACCAGCGCGGGATGCGCTTTTCTGAGCGCGATCAGCGCGGCGTATGCGCTCCAAACGGAGTTTTCGTCCGCCTGCTGCGTCTCCGCGCAGTAGTCGTCCCCGTCGTCCGCGCGGATCCAGGGTTCGGCCTCCGAAAAGCCTGCGTATTTGCCCCGCGTCCAGCGCATCGGCGTGCGCGCATGGTCGCGCGTGCCCCGCCGCACCGTCTGCCAGGCTTCCTCCTCGGACGCGCCGCCTTCGATCATCTCGCGATACCGGTTGAGGCTCTCGATGTCCCGCAGTTCGCTTATGTCCTTAAACGGCACGTTCACCGCGCCGAGTTCCTGCCCCTGATAGAGGAACACCGTCCCGCGGGCGCTCAGCAGCAGCACCGCAATCAGCTTCGCCACCGCGTCGCGGTATTCTTCGCGCGGCTCCACCTTGGAAACCATGCGCGGGTTGTCGTGGTTTTCAACGAAGATGCTCGGCCAGGCCACGTCCGCATAGTCCGACTCGTAGCCGATGAAGCACTTTTTGAGATGGTTGAGGTTGTAGCGGTAGTCGTCGAACCGGCTCTTGCCCTGATTTTCGAGGTGGTCGAACGAAAAAAGCGTGTTCAGTTCCTCCCGCGCGTCGGCGGTGAGCAGCTGGTTCATATGCGGGCCGGTGCCCGGCGTTTCGCCGACGGTGAACATATCCTTAAATGCGCGCGTGCGCAGTTCGTGCAGGTATTCGTGCAGGCGGCTGCCATAAAAATAGTGCTCGATGCCGGTGAAACCCAGCAGGCCGCCGAGCGTGGAACTGCCGTCTTCCAGCGAAGTTTTGCTGATGTAGTTGATCACGTCCAGCCGGAAGCCGTCGACGCCCTTTTCGCGCCAGAAGTCGATGATTGCGCAGACTTCGTCCCGCACGGCGGGGTTTTCCCAGTTGAGGTCGGGCTGTTTTTTGGAAAACAGGTGCAGGTACGCTTCGTCCCGGCCGTCCACGCGCTCCCAGGCCGGGCCGGAGAAAAACGAATTCCAGTTGTTCGGCAAAGAGCCGTCCGCCTTCGGCCTGCGCCAGATGTAATAGTCCCCGTGCGGACCGTCCGGATTTTTCGCCGAATCCACGAACCACTCGTGCTCGTCCGACGTGTGGTTGACGACGAGGTCGAGGATGAGGCGCATGCCGCGCGCGTGCAGCTGCGCAATCAGCGCTTCAACGTCCGCCATTGTGCCGAACTCCGTCATAATCGCGCGGTAATCGCTCACGTCGTAGCCGTTGTCGTCGTTCGGGCTGGCGAAAATCGGCGAAAGCCAGAGCGCGTCCACGCCGAGGGCATGCAGATAGTCCAGCTTTTCGAGGATGCCGAGGATATCGCCCACGCCATCGCCGTTGCCGTCCTTAAAACTGCGCGGATAGACCTGATAGACCACCGCTTCCTTCCACCAGCAGCGATTCGCGCTCGGCGCGGGCAGTTTCGTGCCTTCCTCCTGGTTGAACAGCTCGATCATCTCGTCGACGACCGTCTCCGCGTCCGGAATCGACTTGCCCGCGAATTTCGGGATGGCCGAAAGTTTCAGGTTTTTTACGACGGGGTTGAGCAGCAGCTTTTCGCTGACCCCAGCATACTGGCTCAGCCGCCCGAACACGTCCTGCGCGATCGGGTTTTTCAGCAGGTCCTTCACACGGCTTTCACGCGTGATCATATCGGTTATTTCTCCTTTTGCCTGTTAATCTTTACGGATTGGAACGGGGTTTGCCCGTCACGCCCATTGTACTGCGCGCACGCTGGTGCTGTCCACGGCTTTGCGCTCGATTTTCTTTCTGTCGCGCACGCCGATTTTATCGAGCGGCGTAATCAGAACGCCTTTTGGCGTGCGCTTCCAGATCGCCGCGACGCGGCCATGCAGCAGCACGGACGGGAACACGATGCCCGTGTTGTTGTACACGCGCTTAACGAGCCCTTCCGGCAGAAACGGGTTCTCCGTTTTGCGGTAGCCGAGCAGCAGCGGGTCGAATCCCGCGAGGAAGACGACCGGCGGGACCGCCGCGTCCGGCGCAAGCGCCGTCTGCGCCGCGTAGTATTCGCGGTTGCCGATGGTGAAGCGCTCGTTTGCCGCCGCCGCCAGATACGGCGCGACCGTCCTTTGCGGCATGCCGAAAAACGTCTGCGCGTCGCGCAGGGTGACCGGGCCGTAGTGCGCAGCGTACCTGCGCATGAGTTCGGTCAGCGCCGCGTGCCGTTCCATCGGCTCGAACGGTTCGAGCCGGACGAATTCTCGGTTGCCGCCGGAGGAATAGGCGATTTCGCCGTGTTCCGCCATGGCGCGGAACAGCCCGCCCCACGCGTGGAAAACGATCTCCGATTCAACCAGCGTCATGCCCTGCGCGTCGCAGAGGGCTTTGAGTTCCCCGCGCGTGCGCCCGCCCTGCTTAAGCGCGTCCAGAATCAGCGCGCGGAAGCGTTCGCTGCGCGCCGTGTCCACGTCCGCGTGCGTAAACGCCATCTGGCCGAATTCGGTTTCGCTGCCGCGGTATAAAACCAGCGGCAGGTCGCGCACCGCGTGCAGATGCAGCGTGCCGCGCAGTGTCCAGGTTTTGACGTACCGGCTTTGCTCCGCTTCCCCGCCGCCCGTGCGGATGTGCAGCGCGTGCAGCGCGTTTGCGCCGTACTGCGCCTGCAGCCCGACCAGGCCGGAAACGACCTCGTCCGCGTTTCCGCCGCAGAGCAAATACTGGTTTTGCAGCCGCAGCAGTTTGAGTTCTTCGGCGTTCATGCTTTTTGCCCGTCCCCGCTCATTTTTGTTTCCAGTATATCACACGTAAAAAAAGCGGCGCATGCACGGCGGTTTCGACCCCCTTCATACGGCACCGTTCGAGACCAAATCCGCATGCAAAACTCCGCCGGGAAACTCGTTTTTTGACGAACAAAAAAAGCGGACGGGAAACCCCGTCCGCTTTTCAGTACGTTCCGTTTTTGCAGGTTATTCGCCCGCAGCAACCTCGTAAACGCTGACCTGCTTTTTGCCCAAATGCTTGGTTTCAAAGCGGACCACGCCGTCTACCTTGGCAAAGAGCGTGTCGTCCTTGCCTTTGCCGACGTTTACGCCGGGATGGAAGTGCGTGCCGCGCTGACGGACAAGGATGTTGCCCGCGAGCACAAACTGACCGTCCGCGCGCTTCGGCCCGAGCCGCTTGGACTCGCTGTCACGTCCGTTACGGGACGAACCAACGCCTTTTTTATGCGCAAACAGCTGCAGATTCATTTTGAACATATCGTTACACCTCCCTGTGGCTGATTTTGATGGCTTTGCGATACGACTTTTGTATGGAGTTGAGCCCCGCTTCCATGGTTAAAAACAGAAGTTCGGCCTTTTGCTGCTGCTCCTCGTCCGTATCGCCCGAGAGGATGCAGGTAATTCCGTTTTGTTCGTCGATTTCGTATGCGAGCGTTTCGCCCGGGCGGAAACCGGCGACGTCCGTCAGTCCCAGAAGACAGGTCTGCGTGAGCGCGGAAACCGCGCTGCAGACGATATCCTTCCCCGCTTCGCCGCAGAGCGCATGTCCCGCGGACTCAAACCCGACCGTCCGGCCGTTTTGACGAAGCATCGTAACCCTGACCATTTTGCCTTACCCGATCGAGAGGATCTCGACCTTGGTGTACGGCTGACGATGGCCGCGCTTTGTACGGATGTTTTTCTTCGGCTTATACTTGAAAACGACGACCTTCTTGCCTTTGCCGTGTTCGAGCACCTTGCCGCGTACGGTAACGCCTTCCAGGATGGGCTTGCCCACCTTGACGCCGCCGTCGTCCGCAACCAGAAGCGTTTCAAATTCCACTTCGGCGTTCACATCGGCATCGAGCTTTTCAACCAGAATCTGGTCGCCAACCTCTACCTTAAACTGCTTACCACCGGTTTGGATGATTGCATACACGATAACTGCACCTCCTCTTACCAGACTCGCCCGACCGCGGTGTCGCACCCTCGCTAAAAGGCGCGCGCTTACCGACCGCTCCGGAGCGGCTCACCGAAAGATAATACCACAACCCGCTTTCCCCTGTCAATGCAGGATTTTGCAGTCTTTTTTGGCTTCCTGCACGCGCCGCTCCGCAAGCGGGCGCACCGTGAATTTTTCAATATGCAGCGCGGGATTCGGCCGGACATAATAGGTGCCTTTCTCCTCCGGCGGGAAGAGATGCCCGTGCTTCTTTTCGGCCTTGAGCATGGCCTCCACAACGTCGGGATGCGCCTCGATGAGCATGCGCTTGTTGTTGCTGCCGCGGATGACCTGCACCGTCTGCTTGCGGATGCGGGTGATCATCGTCTCCGGGGCGAGCACCTTCGCGTCCCCGCCGCAGTACGGGCAGACCTGCTTGAGCGTGTCGGAAATGCTCCTGCCGGTCTTTTTGCGCGTCATTTCGGCCAGGCCGAGATGCGTAAAGCCAAACACGTGCGAGCGCGTGTGGTCGTCGCGCAGGGCGTTTTTGAGCGTTGTGAGCACCAGCGAGCGGTTGCCTTCCTTCTCCATATCGATGAAGTCGATGATGATGATGCCGCCGATGTCGCGCAGGCGCAGCTGCTTTGCAATCTCCTTTGCCGCCTCGCAGTTGACCGCCGTGATGGTCTTTTCCAGGTTGTCCTTTCCGACGAACTTGCCGGAGTTGACGTCGATGGAGGTCAGCGCCTCCGTGCGGTCGATGATGAGGTATCCGCCGCTCTTGAGCCAGACCTTGCGCGCGAGCGCCTTTTCAATCTTGCCCTCGGTGTCGTAGCGGTCGAAGAGCGCCTCGCTCTCCTTGAGCAGAATGCGCGCCTTGAGCTTCGGCGCCATCACGTCCGCAATTTCGCGCAGCTGCTCGTAGGTGTCCTGATCGTTGACGAACACGCGGTCGATGTCCTTCATCAGAAGGTCGCGCACGGTCCGGAACAGCAGCGACTGTTCGGCGTGCAGCAGCGCGGGCGCTTTTTTCTTTTTTGCTTTTTTTTCGATTTCGTGATACAGCTTGACGATGCCTTCGAGGTCCTCGGCAAACATTTCCTTCGATTTTCCGGCGCTCGCCGTGCGCACGATCACGCCCATGCCCTTCGGTTTGAGCTCGGTGATAATCTTGCGCAGGCGCTGGCGTTCGTCGTCCTTTTCGATCCGGCGCGAAACGCCGACATAGTCCATCGTCGGCATGAGCACCAGCGTGCGTCCCGCAAGCGTGATGTGCGTGGTCACGCGCGCGCCCTTGGTGCCGACGGGGTCTTTGGCCACCTGCACCATGATCGTCTGGCCGGGTTTAAGCAGATCGCGGATATTCTTCGACTCCGGAATCTGCTCGATCTCGTCGTCCGGGTCGTCCGAAAGGACGATGTCGCCCGCGTACAAAAACGCGTTGCGCTCCAGCCCGATGTCGATGAACGCCGCCTGCATCCCGGGCAGCACGTTTTGCACCTTGCCGTTGTAGATGTTGCCGACGAGCCGCTCGGTGCCTTCCTGCTCGACGTACAGCTCCACGGGGGAGCCGTTCTCAACGACCGCGACGCGGGTTGCAAACCCGTTCGCGTCCACCAGGATTTCCTTATTCATTTTTCCCTTCTCTTTCTTACTCGGAAGGCAAACGCGGCAAGGGGCCATCTCCGGCAAAGAACATGCGTGTACGTTCAATTTCGTACGTGCCATGCGCATCCAAACGTTCGAGCAACGCGTCGGCAACAGCGCCGACCCGCAGCCCGCCATCGGCCTGCAGTCTGCCGAGAACCCGGAGGACGGCCGTACCGTCCCCGACCTCCTCCACGGAGACCTCCAGAATATACGGACGCTGTGCGACGGGTCGAATCCCCTTCTTGGTCCGCTTTTCAATTGTAATATCGCTCTTGAGCACTTCGGCCAGAGCGTTTTGCAGCCGGTCCTCACCGACCGGCGCAGAATCCTTTTCAAACGCAACCGCAACGCGGTATTCCGCCGCGCGCAGTTTCGCCGAGAGCGAGCCGAAGCCTTCCGGCGGCTCGAACGCGTCCGAAAGGAACATCCCCTCCGGCATGGCCGCGTTCGCGCGGCGGACGAACGCCTCCGGCGAAATTTCTTCGCTCAATTGCACTTCGAACCATTCGCATTCGCTGCTCATGCCCGTCGCCGCGGCGGTGGCGAACGAAAGCTGCGGATGCGGGTTGAAGCCGTTGGAATACAGCAGCGGCAGTCCCGCGCGGCGCATTGCGCGCTGGAGCGTGCGCTGCACGTCCAGATGCGAAATCATCGCAAGCGAGCGCCCCTTATGATACGCGGCAATCAGTTTCATAACGCGCTCCAAAACATCCGTTGCATTTTTCGCGGCAGTCCGGCGTGGTTTCGCCGCGCTGCGCGCGCTCCCACTCGCGAAGCAGGTATTGCTTCGTCACGAGCATGTCTACAAAGTCCCAGGGCAGCGGCGCGTCTAAAGCATATGCGCGCTCCGCGTAGTCCGCCGCGCGCACGCCGTGTTCGGCGAACGCTTTTTCCCATGCGTCCGGGCGGAAATGTTCCGTCCAGGCGTCGAAGCGGCAGCCGAGCCGGTAGGCGCTTTCCAAAACGTCCGCAAGCGTCCCGTCCCCGCGGGAAAACGCCGCTTCCAGCACCGAAAGGTCGGAATAATGGCACTTGAGCTCCGCGCCGCGCACGCCCTTGATCGCGCCGCGAAGCAGTTCCTGCCGCCGCCGGATTTCGTCCGGGGCGACCTGTGCGCACCATTGGAACGCCGTGAACGGCTTTGGCACAAACGTTGAAACGCTCACCGTCATGCGCAGGCCCCTTCCGCGCTTTTCCTTCGGCATTGCGTAAAACCGGGCGGAAATCTTTCTCGCCAGTTCAGCGATGCCGAGCACGTCCTCGTCGGTCTCCGTCGGCAGGCCGATCATGAAATACAGCTTCACGCCGTTCCAGCCCGCCTCGAACGCGTCCGCCGCGGCGCGCATGATATCGTCCTCGGTGACGTTTTTGTTGATCACGTCCCGCAGTCTCTGCGTGCCCGCCTCCGGCGCGAACGTCAGCCCGGCCTTGCGAACGGTCTGCATCACGGAAAGGTCGTTTGCCAGCACCGAGTCCACCCGCAGCGACGGCAGCGCGACGGAAACGCGCCCGGCCTGCATTTCGCGGATAATCTGGGGAACGAGCTTATGCACCTCGCTGTAGTCGCCCGTGCTTAAAGAAAGCAGGGACACTTCGTCGTATCCCGTGCAGGAAACCTGCTGTCTTGCAAGCTCCATGACGGTTTCGCTTTTACGCTCGCGCACCGGGCGGTAGATATACCCCGCCTGGCAGAAGCGGCAGCCGCGCGTGCACCCGCGCATGACTTCCAGCGCCACGCGGTCGTGCACGATGCCGAGGTACGGCACGATCGGCTCGCCCGTAAACGGCGTTTTGTCCAGATCGCGCACGATCCTGCGGACGATTTTCGTCTCCGCCGTCTTCAGCGAAGGCACGTATACGCCGCGCAGGGCGGAGAGTTCCTCCAGCAGTTCCCGCTTGCTCCGGCCTTCGGCCTTTGCGCGCTTCACCGCGCGCACGAGCTCCAGCGCCATCTCCTCGCCGTCGCCGATGAGCACCGCGTCCATAAACGGCGCGATCGGCTCCGGATTGCAGGCGCAGGGTCCGCCGCAGATCACCAGCGGGTCGTTTTCCCCGCGGCCGGCGGCGCGCAGCGGCACGCCGGAGAGTTCGAGCATCTGCAGGATGTTCGTGTAGCACATTTCGTAGAGCAGCGAAAAACCAAGCACGTCGAATTCGCCGAGGGGCCGCTTCGTCTCCAGCGAAAAGAGGCGCTCGTTTTCTTCCGTCAGCGCGCGCTCCATGTCCGGCCAGGGCGCGAACGCCCGCTCGCAGGCGACGCCCTCTTCGTCGTTGAGCACATGGTAAAGGATGCGCGAACCGAGGTGCGACATGCCGATTTCGTATACGTCGGGGAACAACAAAGCAAAGCGCACGTCCGCGCGCTCCTTGACAATGCTGTTCCATTCTCCGCCGATATACCGCGCCGGCTTTTCCACGCGGGCTAATAGCCGGTTTAATACCGTTTGTTCCAAGCAGAATCCCGTTCCGTTATTACACAATTATTTAACGGCCGCCGTTTCTTTGCGCTGCGCTGTTCGTTCGCCCCCCCGCCGCGCGCGTGTAACGTCCACCGTTCAATATAGTAGTGTACCATATCGCCCCGCCTCCGGTCAAACGGGACGCGCCGTTTTCACGCCGCCGCGTTGTGTTTGAAATCCTGCGCAAAAACGCGTATGATAGGGATGCGTTCGTTCCCATTTAAATTTTAATCATCAACAGGAGTTATATTTTTATGCTGCTACTCAAAAACGGTCTTGTGCGCCCCATGGACCGCGGCGCGTTCACGGGCGACGTTCTGATTGAAGACGGCAAAATCCGCGCGCTCGGCGAAAACCTGCCGGCAGGCGGCGCGGACGTAATCGATACAAGCGGGCTGTTCGTCTTCCCCGGCTTTATCGACGCGCACTGCCACATCGGCATGTGGGAGGACGGCATGGGCGCGGAAGGCGCGGACGGCAACGAAGCGACCGACCCCGTCACACCGCAGCTGCGCGCAGTCGACGGGCTTAACCCCTTCGACCCGTGCTTTACCGAAGCGCGCGAAGCGGGCGTGACCACCGCGGTCACCGGGCCGGGCAGCGCAAACGTCATCGGCGGGCAGTTCGCCGCGCTCAAAACCTATGGCCGCTCGGTCGAGGAGATGGTGCTGCGCGACCCGATCGCCATGAAGGCGGCGACCGGCGAAAACCCGAAGGGCGTGTACGCCGAGCGCAAGGTCACACCCACAACGCGCATGGCCATCGCTTCGCTGATTCGTTCCACGCTCACCGAGGCGCAGGAATATAAACACGACCGGGAAACCCTGTCCGACGATAAAAAGCCCGACCGGGACATCGCCATGGAAGCGCTCCTCCCCGTTCTGGAGCGCAAACTGACCATGAAGATCCACGCCCACCGCGCGGACGACATCCTCACCGCGCTGCGGCTGGCAAAGGAGTTCAACATCCGCGTCACCATCGACCACTGCACCGAGGGCTATATGATCACGGACGTACTCAAAGAGCGCCTGATCGAACAGGGCGCGGGCGTAATCGTAGGTCCCCTGCTCTCCGAGCGCAGCAAGATCGAGCTGAAAAACCTCACCTTCAAAGCGCCGCGCATCCTCGCGGAGGCCGGCATTCCGTTTGCGATGATGACCGACCATCCCGTCATCCCGATTCAGTTTCTGCCGGTGCAGGCCGCGCTGGCTGTTCGCGAAGGCCTCGACGAACAGACCGCGCTGCTTTCAATCACCAAAACCGCCGCGGAGATCGTCGGTATCGCCGATCGCGTCGGCACGCTCGCACCCGGCATGGACGCGGACGTCGCCGTGTTCGACGCGCACCCCTTCGACTACCGCGCGCACTGCGTGCTCACGCTGATCAACGGAAAAATCGTCCATGACCGCCGTGTTTCGGAGGTGCGCTGATGCGGCCTACTTATGCAGCCGTCTCGCTCGGCAACCTCAAGCACAACATCGGCGTGATCCGTTCGCGGCTCAAACCCGAAACAAAATACCTCGCCGTGGTCAAGGCAAACGCCTACGGGCACGGCATGGAGCAGGCGGCGCACGCCGCGCTGGAAAGCGGATCTGCTTATCTCGGCGTCGCGTTCGCCGAGGAGGGCGTGCGCCTGCGCAACTCCGGCGTGAACGCGCCGATTCTGCTGCTCGGCGCAACGGACGAGGAGCACATGGACGCGGTGATTGCGCGCGAACTGACCCCGGCCGTCTTCACGGCGGATTCCATCGCCGCGCTGCAGCGGCACGCAAACGCGCTGGGCAAAACCTGCCGCATCCATATCAAGGCGGACACCGGCATGAACCGCATCGGCTTTACGAACGAAGCGGACTTCACCGCGGCGCTCAAGCTCCTGCGCGAACACTGCCCGAACCTGATTCTGGACGGGCTTTTCACGCATTTTGCGGTCTCCGAGCGTCCCGACCCTTCGTTTACGATGCAGCAGGCGGAGCGCTTTAAGCGCTTTGCCGGTCTTGCGCGCTCGTTCGGCTTTTCGCCGCTGCTGCACGCGGCCAACAGCGCCGCGGCGCTGCACCTGCCGGAAACGCAGTTCGACATGGTGCGCGGCGGCATCGCGATGTACGGCTGCCATCCCGCCGGGCACGCGGTGCCGGGCGTCGGCCTGCGCCCGGTGATGAGCTGGCACACGGTGCTCACACACGTAAAGACCATCCCCGCGAACGAGGGCGTGAGCTACGGTCTGAAGTTCGTGTCCCCGCGCGAAATGCGCGTCGGCACGCTCGCCGTCGGATACGGCGACGGCTACAAACGCTGTCTTTCCGGCAAGGCGGACGTGCTCGTGCGCGGCAAACGCGCGCGCCAGATCGGCACCGTCTGCATGGACCAGATGATGATCGACCTGTCCGGCGTGCCGGACGCGCGCCCCGGCGACGAAGTGACGCTGCTCGGCACGCAGGGGAACGAAACGATCACCGCGGACGAGCTCGCGGACAAGGCGGGCACGATCAGCTACGAAATCCTGCTGAGCATTTCCGAGCGCGTCCCGCGCGTGTACACGGACTGATTCAACCCGCAATTTACGCATAACAAAACCGCCGTGAAAACGGCGGTTTTTGTCTGTCAAAAAAGCCTCCGGGATTGTTAAGGGCCGCGGCCCTTAACCCGTTGATTCCGGCTGCGTCGGTTTAGCCGGTGCAGTACGATCGCCCGGAACGGGCGGTTTCTCTGTGTTCTTTGCCGTCCGGGAGTCCGAAGGACGATAGGCAAAGAGCGGTTATCCCGTCAAAAACAAATTTTTGCCTGTGCTGAAACGATGCTTTGCAGGGGATTCCCCTTGCACCCCACCCAAGGGACACGTCCCTTGGGAATCCCTGATTGCAAACGTCTTATAAACGGGTTCTCAGGGTCGTTAGGGTCCTGAGCGGTGGTTTGGAGGCAGCGCCTCCAGCGCATTTTCCCCGCCCTACAGCGCGCTTTCGTATTCCATGCGCTCGACCACGCCGTCGCGCATGCGGTAGATCACGTCCATCCGGTCCAGCACGCCCATGTCGTGCGTGACGACGACCACGCAGTACCCCTGCTCGTGCGCAAGGCGGCGCAGCAGGTCGATGACGATGTTGCTGCTTTCTCCGTCAAGGTTGCCCGTCGGTTCGTCGGCGAGCATCAGCTCGGTTTCCATCGCCAGCGCGCGCGCAATCGCGACGCGCTGCTGTTCCCCGCCGGAGAGCATCGAAGGAAAGCGCGTAAACACCGTATCCGGCAAATCCACGCGCAGAATCAGTTCTTCGGCCCGCTTTTTCGCCTCTCTGGGCGAAACGCCGTGCAGTTCCATCGGGTACATCACGTTTTCCACGGCGGTCAGCAGCGGAAAGAGCCGGAAACTCTGATAAATCATCGCAACGTCGTTGCGGCGGTACGCGTCCAGATTGAGCGAACGCGTGGTTTGCTCGCGGAACAGTACATCGCCCTCCTGCGGCAGGTCGAGCCCCGCCATCAGCGAAAGCATCGTGGACTTGCCGCTGCCGCTTTTGCCGACCACGGCATAGATCGTGCCCGTTTCAAAGGCGCAGTTCACGCCGCGCAGCACGCGCTGGGTCTGGTATTTGCTGCGGTAGGTATAGGCCACGTCCCGCAGGGAAAGGATGCTCATTTGCTTGCCTCCTACTCTTTTTCGCTGAGTATGTCGATTGCGCGGCTCCGGTTGCCGATGATCAGCGCGCAGAGCGTGCCGAGCGCATAACACGCCGTGAAGGCGTACGGGTCGAATCCCGCCAGTTGCGCCGGACCGTTGAGCGCCAGCCAGAGCGCGGCGGCGATCAGCGTGCCGAAGAGCAGCAGCGCCGCCTGCTCGAAGAAGAACGAAAGGAATATCCGCCGTTTCGGCGTGCCGAGTCCGCGCATGACGGCGACTTCCCCGCGGCGGCTGTTTTGCATCAGCACCCCCGCGACCACGCCCACGGCGCAGACCAGCGCCATCAGCACCGGATAGAGCACGTCGATATACGCAATGCGCTGCTCGACGCTGCCGGCCGATTCGAGGAAGTCCTTGTCCTCGATGGTGACGGCCACGCGCACGTCGCGGTCCGCGTCCGGCCCGGAAAAGCCGAGTTCCTCAAGCGCGTCCTTGACCTGCGTGAGCTGCCCGGCGTTGCCGAGGGTAAAGCTCATCGACGAAACGTAGCGTTCGTCCAGCAGCAGCGCCGTCAGGTCCTGCGCGCTGAGCGCCGCGAGATCGTCGTTCCCCATCTGCCGCCGCAGGTACCCGCGCCCGATGTTATAGCGTCTGCCGTCGACAAAACTGTCCTCCTGCAGGCCGCCGAAATCGATGCCGTATGCCGGAAGCGGCGCATAGATATAGTCCTCGCCCGCCTGCCGCAGAAAGCTGCCGACGACGCGGAATTCCATGTTGAGGAACGTGCCGCCTCCCTGCCCGGTGTAATAGCCCACGGTGTTGAGCACATACACGCGGATCGTGTCCCCGAGGGACACGCCGTTTTCCTCCATGAACTGCGTCGAGAGCGCGCAGAACGGCTCCGTCCAGTCCCGCTCGGCAAACGAGTCCGCGCTCCAGTCCGGCAGAAACTCGCCGGTGAATTCGCCGAAATAGAACTCCGGTGCTTCGGAAATCTTGTTTGTAAACACAAGCAGCGGCTCCGCAAGCAGTTGGTTGACCATGTTTTCCTGCGTAAAGCCGTCGCTCGGGACGGGCACTTCCTGCGCGTTGCCCGCCGTGCCGTCCGCGTGTTCCACCACGCCGAGGTACTGATAGCTCATCGTGTATGTAACGGCCTCGTCGTCCACGCCTTCGATATCCGCAATCATCTGCGCATACCGCGGGGCGATCACCAGATTGCCCGCATATTTGCCGGCCATCGTGGTGCAGTAGCCCTTGATTTCAGACGTTTCGTAGAGGGAATCCAGCGCGTCTTCATAGGAAGCGCGCGTAGAAAGCAGCGTGCAGACAAACAGCGTCATCACCGCCGCAAGCAGCGGCACGACGACCGTCTTTGCGCCGTTGCGGGCGATTGAAAGCAGCGAATAGCGAACGCCGCCGCGTCCGAGCGTCGAGGAGCGTTTCGGCGGACGCTGGAGATGCGTATGCGTGCGCGCCTGCATCACGCGGCCGTGCCGCGTGCCTTTTGCAAAGCGCATGCAGGCGGCGAGCGCCATGAGGAACACCGCCGCGCCCACCGAGAGCACCAGCGGCACGGACGTTTTAGTGACAGGCGAAAACGCCCTCGTCACGCCGAGGTAGCCGTTGCTGTAGCGCAGGTCGGACGCCTGCAGTCCGGAGACGAACGAATAGGAGCGCTCCATCAGACCGCCCGCAAAACGCGTGCCGACCCATACGCCGCAGAGCACCGCGGCAAACGCGATGAGCCCCGCGCCGAAGAGCAGATAGAGCCGCGTTTCGGACGGAGCCGCGCCGAAACAGCGCATGGTCTCGACCGTGCCGCGCTGCTTCTCGACGAACAGATGCGCAAAGAAGAGCAGCACCGCGACCGCCGCGGCCAGCGCGACGGCGGAGAGCACCGCGGACGCGCCGCGGATCACGCCGAGCGAATCGGCGACGATCTGATAGCCCTCGTCAAAAATCTTCAGCGAAGCGCGCGCGGGCAGAAGCGACGTAATTTCTTCCGTAAACGCCTCCGCGCTGCCGTTTTGAATCGTCGCCTGGCCGAGCTTGTAGATGTATTTCTCCGGGCTGGCGGATTCGGCCACGGCGGGCACGTACACGTTGTACGCAAGCCCGTCGTAATAGTTGACGATGCCGACGATGGTGTATTCGTCCGAGCGCGAGAGGCTGCCCGCGCCCCAGTAGCAGTCCGCGGCGGGCAGGCCGGTGTTGTCCGTCGTGCGCAGCGTGAGCGTGTCGCCGACCGAAAGGCCGCTGCCGTCGGCGAGCGTTTCGGTCAGCACGCAGACCTTCGCGCCGCTTAACGCCTCCTCCTCGGTAAACAGCCGCCCGGAAATCACCTTGAGCTGCTGCTGATGGAATTCCTCCAGTTCGCCCGGCGACTGCGTGCGGTAGACATATATCTTGCTGTTCATCACGTTGTAATAGTCCGCGATGGAGAGATAGACGTTGTCCGGGTCGCTGCGGACGGTTTCGGGCGAATCGACCTGCAAAAGCGGCAGGATCGAAGAGCAGTCCACGCCGGAGAGCGTCGCGGCATAGCTGTAAAACGAGGAAAGGTGGATCGTTGAAACGAACGCCGCAAGCCCTTCGGAATAGCCGTGGATGACGTAATACGCGTCCCGGTCGGCCTCAAATTCGAAGCCATCCGTCACGAAAAAGATGTGCTTGCCCTGCATATCGGTTTTGTAGGAATACAGGCAGTCCGCCACCTCGGCGAAATATTTGCCGTCGCCGCCATACTCCACCACGTCGGTGATTACCAGTACGTCGTAAAGCTGGTAGGAAACGGACGAAGAATGCGCGACAAACCCGTCGATCACGCCGATGGAGCAGTCCGTCGGCTGCCAGAGCAGCACGTTTTCATTCTGCGCAATCGCGTCGAAATCGATCTTCTCCACCTCGGCAAGCATGGTTGCGTCATAGGCGCTCTCGTTTGGGTACATGTCGCCGAGGTATTCGATGGACGCGATGGTCGTGTAGCTTTCGTCGCACTCGCGCAGCAGCCTGACGCTGGAAAAAAACGTGTTGACGCCCAGATAGAGGAACGCCGTCACCGCCGCGATAAGCAGGAACGAAAGCGCGCTCCTTAGCGGCATGCGAAAAACGCTCTTGCCGCTAGTGCGCAGTACCATGCGCCTGCTGATTCGGTTTTTGCCGCGCTGTGTCTGAAAATCCGTCATCGTATTCTGTTTCTTTTGCCGTTTTTATGAAAGATAAACTGTATTAGGTGGTATTATATCATATCCACGCCGGTTTTTGGCAGCGGGATGCGTTTCTAAAGTTTAAACAATGCAGTTTTGCGGAATCGGCCTGCAGATTGAGGCAAAAACGCAAAAGCCCGCGGCGCCGCCGCGGGCTTTTAGCACACAATGCAAGTTGAGACGGCGAAAATGCGCTTTGCGGATTTTGGGAACGCACCCGGAAAAAACCCGCAGGCGGCTTGCGTTCCGGCCCGCGGGCGATTCATTCAGGAGAGCCGCTCGATCGTCTGGCGCACCGCGTCGATCACGTCCCGCGCCATGAGGAAGCGCGTGCCGAGCAGTTCCAGCGCCGTGTCTGCCGACGCGCCGAGCAGGTAGGCTCCCGCGCTCGCCGCGCCGAACGCGTCCAGCCCCTGCGAAAGCAGCGCCGTGATCACGCCGGAGAGCACGTCCCCGCTGCCGCCCTTTGCAAGGCCGGGGTTGCCGGTGACGTTGAGGCGCACGGTTTCGCCGTTGGAGATGCAGCTCGTCGCGCCCTTGAGCAGCACGACGCAGTTCCATTGCATTGCAGTTTTTCGCGCCGTCTCCACGGGGTCGCGCAGGACCTCCCGCATGGACAGCCCGCTCAGCCGCGCCATCTCCGCCGGATGCGGCGTGAGCACGACGTTCGGATGCAGGCGCTCCAGCAGGTCGCGCCCGCCCAGCGAAAGCTGGTTGAGCGCGTCCGCGTCCAGCACCAGCGGCAGGCGCGTCTCCAGCGCCCGCGCAATCAGCGGCAGTATATTCCCTTCGCCGACGCCGCAGCCGATGCAGACCGCGCTTTTGTCCGCAAGCAGCGCCGCCGCGTTTTCGCAGGCGGCCTCGTCCCAGTCCCCGCCCGCGCAGACAGGGACGGCGGAAGCTTCCGGGAGCAGGGAAAACGCCTGCTTGAGCGCGCCGGGCACCGCGGCGGTGACCAGCCCCGCGCCCGCGCGGAGCGCCGCGCCCGTGCACATCAGCGCCGCGCCGGTATAGTGCGTGCTGCCGGTGCAGAGCAGCGCGCGCCCGTTTTTGCCCTTGTGCGAGTCCATTGCGCGCGGGGGAAGCAGGTCGGCCGCGTCCTGCTTTTCCAGCAGGAACACGTCCCCTTCGTCCGTTCTTTCGCCGCTCAGCGGCCAAACGACGACCTCGCCGCAGAGTGCCCTGCCGGGAAAGAGCAGCTGCCCGCGCTTGCAGAATTCAAACGTGACCGTAACGTCCGCCTGCACCGCCGTGCCGAGGATTTCGCCCGTGGCCGCGCTCACGCCGGAGGGCATGTCCACCGCGACGACGGGTTTTTTGCAGGCACAGACAGCCTCGGCCGCCGTGCGGTATTTCCCCTCCAGCGGCCGGGAAAGCCCTGTGCCGAACAGCGCGTCGACAACCACGCCGCAGTTTGAAAGCGCCGCCTGCGTCAGCTCCGGCGAAAACGCCGCGCCGGCCTGCAGCGCGCGCAGATAGTTCGTCTTCGCGTCGCCTTTTAGTTTTTCCGGGTCGGCCAGCAGAACGCCGTCCGCCGTCCTGCCGGATTCCAGCAGCATCCGCAGGAGCGCAAAGCCGTCCCCGCCGTTGTTGCCGCCGCCGCAGACGACGAGCGCGCGCTCGCCGGAGAACCGCTTCAGGAGCGTTTCAAAAACGCCCTGCGCCGCCCGCTCCATCCAGTCCAGGCTGTCCGCCCGCCCGTCGGCAAAGCGCGCCTGTTCAAAGGCGCGCATCTCGTCTGCCGTTACAATTCTTTTCATGCTTCCCTATTCCTCCCCGCCGAGCGCAGCCTCCAGCGCGGCGCGCGCCTCGTCATAGCCGTAGCCGCGCGAAAGCAGCCGCCGTATCACCATTTCGCGCTGTTCCTCAGGCGGCAGCTTCGCATACTGCCGGACATATTTCCCGGCGACGGCCAGCGCGTTTTTCGCCTGCGCTTCCCCGTCCACCTCCGAAAGCGCGAGATCGATCGCCGCCTCGTCCGCTTCGTGCGCAAGTAACTGCATCCGCAGGTGTTCCCGGCTCACCGGTTTGGTCGCCAGCCGCGTTCGGACATATTCCCTTGCATACGCTTCGTCGCCGATCAGGCCCAGCTCCGTCAGCCGCGCCGTCACCGCGTCGATTTCCACCTCGCCGAACTCGCATTTGTCGAGGTGCCGTTCTACCTCGCGCACCGTACGCGCCCGCGGGCCGAGAAAGCGGAGCGCCTCGTCCATCGGCGTGCGTCCCGTTTCGCTTGCTTTTTTCGGTTTGGACATTCTTCTCGTCATATGCGTATTCTATCACAGCGGGCGCTTTGCGTTCAATGCGGCGGAACGCATTTCACGCCCCGCGGACACATTTTGCTTAAGTGCAACTTTCTGATGAACATTCTGTAACAATTCTGTCGAACCCGTTCGTTTGCTGGTGCATTCCCGTTTGGAATCGGCTAGAATAGTATCTGATACTGCAAGGAGGAACTTATGCCAACAGAGCAGGACCAACGTCAGCCGAGCACAACCGGGCCGCAGCCGGAGAACGAATATCCCGAAGTCGAGTTTGAGCCAATCGAGGACCTCGGCATCGGCCGGGCGAAGCGCGCCAGTGCAAAAGCGGCCGCGCGCAAACGGCGTCAAAAACACAACCGCCGCCTTCTGATTATGATCGGCAGCGTCGCGCTGCTTGCGCTGGCGGCGCTTGTTTTTCTTTTTGTACAGCACGAGCGTCAGCTCGCCGCCGAAGCGGCCGCGCAGGCCGCGCTGGAAGAAGAACTCCGCCTTGAGCGCATCGAATTCGAGGAGATGGCCAACTCCACCGTGTTTCTCGAAGGCATTTCGGTCAACGGCGTCGACGTCGGCGGCATGACCATGCTGGAGGCAGAGGCGGCCGTTGCGGCGACCGAGCAGGACCTCGGCAGCGAACAGGAAATTCAGCTTGTTTACAACAGCACGCTTTATCCGCTCGACCTTTCCGAGATGCACTACAGCACCAACCTCAGCGAAGTGCTCGACGAAGCGTACGAGCTTGGAAAAACCGGCGACTATGCCTCCATGAAAGCCGAAAAAGAGGACGTTGCGGCCAACGGCCGCTCGTTTGAACTGACCGTCAGTTACGATTTGACCTCGCTGACGGCGGGCGTTGCGCAGATTGCCGCGCAGATCGACGTCGCCGCGCTGGACGCGTCCGTCGCGAGCGTGGACGCCGAAAGCCGCAGCATCATCTTTACCGACGAAGTGATCGGCGTTTCCGTCGACCAAAGCACGCTTATAACCCGCGTTACGGACGCAATCCTCAACGGCGTGACCACGCCGGTTGAAATCCCCGTGACCGAAACGCAGCCGAGCGTCACGCGCGCGTCGCTCGAAGGCAAATACGTGCTGCGCGCCAGCGCGACGACGAGCTTTTCAAGCAGCACCAGCTCGCGCAAATACAACGTTAGAAAGGGCTGCGGGCTGATCAACGGCACCGTCCTCAAACCCGGCGAGGTCTTTTCCACCAACGACACGCTCGGCACGCGCAACAAGGCCAACGGCTGGAAGCAGGCGCACGCCTATGAAAGCGGCGCGGTCGTCACGCAGTACGGCGGCGGCGTATGCCAGCTTTCTTCAACGCTCTACAACGCGGCCGCCAAAGCCGACCTGGAAATCGTTTACCGCCGCAACCACACCATGCCCGTGGCGTATATCAGCAAGGGCCTGGACGCGACGATCAACTCGGTCGGCAACATCATAGACTTTAAATTCAGCAACAACACCACGAGCGACATCGTAATTTTCGGCTACACCACCAGCGACGACGATCTCACCTTCGAAATCTGGGGCCTGCCGTTTGAAACAACGGAATACGACGAGATCAAGCTCACCTCCGAACGCGTTTCAACGGACTATGTCAGCGGCGACCCGGTGGAGATCGAAGTTCCCGTCGGCACCGAAAAAGAGGACGGCTCGCTCATGGTTGCGGGAGAAACGTACACGGCGGTCGCCGCGCGCAACGGCTATGTGTACCAGTCCTACAAAAACTATTATTTAAACGGCACGCTCGTGCGCACCGAGAAGTTCGCGCTTTCGACCTATAAGTCCTATCAGGGCGAAATCTGGGTCTGCCCGCTCGACGAAACGCCGACGCCCACCCCGGCCGAAATTACGCCGGAACCCCTGCCGTCGGACACGCCGACACCGTCCTATCTGGTCATTACGCCCGTGCCGGACACGCCTTCGCCGGCCGTCACCACGCCGGAACCCTAGTGGAACACTCAAAAAAGCACAGCAAAGGACGGGATAACCCCGTCCTTTTTGTTCGTTAAAATTGATTCTGATGCGAAACCGGCCGTTTGAGACGCTTCGCAGCCTTTCGCAGTTTCCCGGCTTCAGTCCGTCTTCGGTTTCACAGTTACGCCGGGGTATTTCTCCCGCTTGCGCGCGCGCCCGCGCCGCCATTCTTCGTCCAGGTCGTACCCGCCGATTGCAGCCGCCTCAAAAAGCAGGAACAGCAGATCGTAAATCTGGTGCCGTTCCGCCTGCGCGTCGCCCTGCGCCGCCCTGAGCAGCGCAAGTTCTTCATCGATCATCGGGAAGATTTCACCCGCGCCTTTTTTTGCGCCGATGCGGTCCATAAATTCGCCCGCCTCGTCGCGATAGCTGTTGAGCGGCATTTCTCGTTTTCACCTTCGCGTTTTTTTACTGCCGGTTCGGGATTTTGGCGGCGGCCGCCCGCCGCGCCTTTTTACGGCACACGTTCATAAAACAAGGAGGACGATTTGTCCGCGTCCTCCTTTTCGTCCGTTTGAAGCGGACTTTTTCAGTCGTCCTGTTCGTGCTCCGCGTCGTAGCGTTCGCGTTCGAGCATGAGCCGCTTGAGCTCTTCCCTGCCCGCCGGTTCCTGCGGCGTGCCCATGCAGGCGCTGCAGGTCGTGAAACACTCCGGGCAGATGCAGCGGCTGCCGAGCCCTTTTTCGTCCTGCACCATATAGGCGCCGCAATTCTGACAGGAACAGCGCATGTCATCGCCTCCTTTACTTCGGATCACACTTATATTTTACCACCCGCCGCGCAGCTTGACAACGCGCGCGTCTTGGCGGCAAAGGCGGAGTGTGCTATAATTCTTGCGATATGAAACCGATGCTTTTACACAAACGATTTTTCCGCGTTTTACGCGCGGCGCCCGCTGTTTACTGCGCGCTCACCCTGCTTGCGCTCCCCGGTTTTTCGCGCGCCGACGAGGAGGCGTTTTCGCTCGGCGACTGTTCGGACGACGTGCTCCGCGCGGAACTCCGCCTTTCCGACCTCGGCTGCTTAAGCGGCGTTGTGGACGGGCGCTGGGGACAGAACGACGCGGACGCGCTCGCCGCGTTTTACGCTGCGTACGGCACGCCGGACGACGGCTCGCTCGACTCGCTCTTTTCCGCCGGCGCGGCTGCCGCACAGGACGCTTTTGCCGCGGACTCGCTGCTCGTGCCCGGCGTGCTCGTCAGCTGGGACGAGGTTAAAGCGCGCCTGACCATCGGCCAGGCGTACGCGCTCACCGACTGCCGCACGGGCATCACCGTGCGCGTCGTCTGCACCGAAAAAAGCGGCTACGCGCACTTTACGCCGGAGCTGGACTGGGACGACGCAACCCTGCGCGGGTTCTTTTCCGATGAGGCCAGTTCCGAAAAACTGCCCGTCGCGGTGCTGATCGACGGCGTTTCGGTCGCCGCGTCGCTGCAGTATGCGCCCGATCCCGGCGACGGGACTCTGCCGAGCTACAGCGTGTATTTTTCCGGCTCCGTTTCCGGCGTCGGCGGTATTGCGGACGCGGACCACGAGGCGGTCGTGACCGCGGCAGCGGGAGGCTAAGAAGTTCCGGCAAAAAACAAGTTTTCTGCCGGGTTAACCGTGCTTTGCCTCTCGCCTTCACGGGCTCCCGGGCGGCAAAGCACACAGGGAATTCGCCCGTCCCGGGCGATCCGTTGTGCCGGTTAAACCGGCACAGCCGGAATCAAGCAAAACATTGTTTCTCGCCTTGCAGAATCATGTCTGCGCAGACTGCCGTACAGACCGCCGGTTTTGACAGATTTATAAACCGGCACAGCCGGAATCAAGCAAAACATTGTTTCTCGCCTTGCAGAATCATGTCTGCGCAGAC
>Ga0116151_10000184_pt1 | contig 54415 bp, 37 predicted proteins | sample AD_UKC117_MetaG_FD_89893 | JGI IMG/M metagenome (GOLD analysis project Ga0116151, IMG submission 89893) | Active sludge microbial communities of municipal wastewater-treating anaerobic digesters from Hong Kong - AD_UKC117_MetaG | ecosystem: Engineered > Bioreactor > Anaerobic > Digestate...
CCCGCCCAGGCGCCCCCACCACCCGCCCAGGCGGCATACCCTGCAATGACGACCGAGCCCACCCCGATCCCTGGAGAGAGCACCGATGGCGACGTTCACCACTGAGGTCTTCCAGAACGAGTTCCTCCCCGACGGCGGCACCGACGTGCACGCGATCGTCCGGGTGACCTGCAACGGGGCCGGCCAGAGCATGACCGGCCGGATCGGCGAGCAGGCCGAGATCCTCGTCGTCGACACCTCCGGCTCGATGGGCGCCAACGGCATCGCCCAGGGCCGGTATGCCGCGACCGTCGCCCTGCAGGCGATCGACGACGGCACCTGGTTCGCGGTCATCGCCGGCAACCACGTCGGCACCCTCGTCTACCCGGGCTACGGCGCGCAGCAGATGGTGCGGATGGACGCGCGGACCCGGCAGGAGGCGATCAACGCGGTCCAGATGTTCCGCGCCGACGGCGGCACCGCGATGGGCACCTGGCTCACCAAGGCCAAGGAGGTCTTCCTCACCGTCCCGCATGTCGTGCAGCGGCACGCGATCCTGCTCACCGACGGCGCCAACGAGCACGAGACGCCCGACCAGCTCACCTACGCGATCCAGAGCGCCACCGGCTTCTTCCAGTGCGACGTGCGGGGGCTCGGCGACCGCTGGCAGATCGACGAGGTGCGCCGGATCGCCTCCGCGCTGCTCGGCACCGTCGACCTCATCCCGACACCCGAGCAGATGGCCCCCGAGTTCGAGCGGCTCATCCTCGCCTCGATGGCCCGCGGCGTCGCCTCGGTCGACGTGCGGGTGTGGGCGCCGCAGGGCGCGCAGGTGCTCTTCGTCAAGCAGGTCGCGCCGGACCTCGAGGACATCACCGCCAAGCGGACCCAGGTCAACCCGCTCACCGCGGCCTTCCCCACCGGGGCGTGGGCCGACGAGACGCGCGACTACCACATCGCCGTGCGGCTGCCGGCCAAGAGCGTCGGCCAGGAGCAGCTCGCCTCGCGGGTGCAGGTGGTCATCGGCGACGACGTGCAGGCCCAGGCGCTGGTCAAGGCCACCTGGTCCAGCGACGAGGCGCTCACCACCCGGATCGACGACCAGGTGGCCCGCTACACCGGGCAGGCCGAGCTGGCCGCGGCGATCCAGGACGGGCTGGCCGCCAAGGCAGCTGGCGACGAGGACGGCGCCACCCGCAAGCTCGGGCGGGCCGTCCAGATCGCGGCCCAGACCGGGGACGAGGAGATGACCTCGCGGCTGAAGAAGGTCGTCGAGATCGACAACGCCGAGACCGGCACGGTGCGGCTCAAGAAGGCGGTCGAGCGCCTCGACGAGATGGCGCTCGACACCGCCTCGACGAAGACGCGGAGGGTGAAGAAGTGAGCTACGTCTGCCCGAACGGCCACGACTCGACGGCGCCGGACTTCTGCGACACCTGCGGCGCACCGATCGACCAGGGCGCCAACGGCGTCCCCGGCGGAGGCGCGGGTGCCGCAGCAGGGGCGGGTGGCGCGGGTGGCGCGGGAGCGAGCGGGAGCGGGGCGAGCCCGGCTGCACCGGCTGCGCAGACCTGCCCGCACTGCCAGAGCGGCAACGCCCCTGGTGCGCTCTTCTGCGAGGCGTGCGGCTACGACTTCACGACGGGGGCGCTGCCTCGGCCGGTCCCGCCTCCGCCCAACCCCTTCCTGCCACCGCCCTCCCCTGGCGGCAACGCCGGCAGCGGCAGCGCCTTGGACCTCGACGGTCCGGTGAGCGCCGAGGTCGAGCCGGCAGCTGACCCGGCGGGTGGGCCCGAGGGCGAGCCCGCCGGCGCCGCAGCGAGCGACCCGGCCCCCAGCGGCACCGCGACCGGCGATCCGGAGAGCGCGTCGTCCAGCGACCCGGGTGCCCCCTCCTCCCCCGTTGAAGGCGAGGGCGAGGCCAACGAGTCCGCTCCGGCGGCGGCCGCTGTCACTCCGCCGCCTGCTTCGAGCGCCCTCGAGGGCGGCGCGAGCGGCATACCGCCGGCGATCGCGCTGGAGTGGGTGGCCGAGATCTGGATCGACCCCGACTGGTATGCCGGGCAGGAGGCCGAGGAGCCGATGCCCTCGCCAGGGCTGCCGGTCGTCGTGCCGTTGACGGTGCGCAGCGCGCTCATCGGGCGGGTCTCGACGAGCAAGAACATCCGGCCGGACATCGACTGCACGACCGACAGCGGGGTGAGCCGTCGGCATGCCCAGCTCACGACCGACGGGAAGCGCTGGTTCGTCGAGGATCTCGGCTCGTCCAACGGCACCTACGTCGGCGGCACCGGCGAGGCGCTGCCCGAGGACCCGATCGCGGTCGGCCCGAAGAAGGAGCTCGACCCCGACGACCGGATCTATGTCGGGGCGTGGACCCGGATCGTCGTGCGGCCGGCCACCGACGAGGAGAAGTCGGCCGCCACGTCAGCCTGACCGAGGCCGAGGGCCCCACGGGGCCCTCGGTGTCCCGCAGTCGGCTCAGATCGCGTTCATCCGACTGAGCCGCTGCAGGGACAGATAGCCGAAGGGGATCGGCAGCCAGTAGGTCATCATCCGATAGAGGATGACCGCCGAGATCGCCGACCCGCTCTCGACGCCGATCGCCGACAGGCCACCCCACAGCAGCGCCTCGATGCCGCCGAGCCCGCCGGGAGTGGGCACGGCCGAGCCGAGGATCGCCCCGGCGAAGTAGACGACGCCGACCGCGGCGATCGGCGGGTCCGCGCCGAAGGCGCGCGCCGCACAGTAGAGCGAGGCGACGAAGGAGACGTCGAGCAGCAGCGCGCCGCCCATCAGTTGCGCGAGCTTCTGCGGACGCTGGAAGACCGACAGCACCTGGGGCAGCACGTCACGCACCTGCGGCACCACGCGCTCGGAGAAGAAGCGCCGCACCTTCGGGACCGCGAAGAGCGCGAGGATGACGACGATGACGATCGGGATCGCGGCGACGACCTTGGCCGGTGGTTGGAACGATGCCTGTGGCCCGGTGCCGGCGACGACCATCGAGGCACCCAACAACGTGGCATACGAGCCGAATTGGAAGACCTGGGCGAGCCCGACGCTGGCGCCGGCCGCGGCGGCCGTGACACCCGAGCGCTGGAGGTAGCGGGTGTTGAGAGCGATGTTGCCGATCGCGGCCGGGGCGATGAGCGCGCTGAAGGCGACCGCAAGCTGGGTCATGTAGGTGCGCACGAAGGACAGCCGGCTCGGCACCGACCCCATGAGCACGAGGCTGGTGCCGGTGAAGGTCAGCGCAGCGAAGAGGAACGAGCCGGCCACCCAGCCGACCTGCGCCTGGGCGACCTTGCCGAAGTCCACCTGGGCCAGTTGGGGCAGCACGATGTATGCCGCGACGGCGCCGCCGAGCAGGGTGAGCATGCCCTTGACGGTGAACCGTCGCAGCTCGATCGTCGCCGGCTGGTCCTTGGCCGGCTCGAGGGTGAGCACCTGGTCGCGGAGGTTGTCGAGCAGGCCCTTGTCGGCCTTGACCGCCTGGCGCAGGTCGCGACCGAGGGCCAGGGTCTGCAGCAGCGGGAGGGTGTGCGAGATGCGTCGAGCCCCGATCTCCTCGACGGCCAGCTCGACCGCGCGGGCGGGGCCGAGGGCGAGGGCGAGCATGACGAGCACCTGGGCGGCGTCGGTGCGGCGGGAGATGTCGTCGCCGCCGACGTCGCCGTCGCCGAGTCGGCGCACGCCCGCGGTGCCGTCGGCGAGGATGACGATGGTGTCGCGGGTCAGTCCGCGAAAGGCGATCCGCTTGGCCTGCAGCTCGTCGAGCAAGCGCAGCACGGCGCGCGCCTCGTCGTCGGTGAGGTCGAGCCCGATCTCGGCGAGGCTGCGGCCCTCCACCCGGGTCGTCGCGATCGCCGCCGAGGCGCCGTCGACGTCGCAGACAGCCAGCGGACGGGGGCCCACCACGCCCGCCCACTGCAGGGCCAGGGCCTGCAGGGCGCGGTGCTCGAGGGCCGCTCGCAGGGTGAGCGCCGGGCCGCGAGCGGTCGCGCCGCGCAGCCGGAGCCGGTTGATGATCCGCCGGCCGGAGGCCAGGCCGAAGGTGTCGCGGTCGAAGACGTGCACGTCGACGAGCCCGTCGCGAGTCTGCCCCTCGTAGAGCCGGGCACCCTCGTCGTAGTCGTCGAGCAGCCGCAGGGTGTGCAGGGGGACGCCGGCCTGGACGAGCTCACGGGCGACGGCGGTGCCGGGGGCTCGGGTCGCGGCGGTGCCGAAGAGGTAGCGCGCTGCGTGCCCGACGATCGCGCCGAGCAGGAAGGAGCACAGCATCGCGAGCGCGGTGGTCGCGGCGGCCAGGAAGGCGGTGAGCATCACCGAGGCGATGACGAGCGGGGCGAGGGTGGCCAGCCAGCGGCGGCCGGAGATGTTGGCGACGACGACGAAGGCGACGAGCGCAACGACGAGGACATCGAGCGGGTTGGTGCGTCCGCTCGAGGCGACTGGCCTGGTGAGGGCCGCCAGCACCGTGGTCAGCCGGTGGTCGAGCAGCAGGGTCTTGATGCCGACCGCGATGCCGGCCGCCACCCCGGCGACGAGCATGGCTTGGGCGAGCTGCCAGCCGCGCCGCCGGGTGAGCAGGTCCGCCGTCACGGCGACCGGCAGCAGGATCGTGCCGGCGCCGGCGACCAGCGAGAGCAGCTGCAGCAGCAGTCGGGGCAGCCCGCCGGTGGCCTGGGTGAGGTCCTGCTCGAGCGCGCCGGTGGTGCCGACGGCGAGATTGCCCAGGGTGATCGCGACGAGGGCGATCACGGCATACAGGCCGAAGAGATAGAGATCGGAGGTGCGCCGGACGCGATCCGCGACCGGCGGCTCGACGACCTCGACGCTCACCGGGGTTCCGTGCACCCGCTCATAGTGTCAAACCATGCCCCGCCCCGCCGTGCGCCCCGCGCCGTCGGGGCCCCTGCGGTTTATCGGGTGACCCGATAAACCGGCACTCGACCCGAGGAACGTCCTCGGGTCGAGTGCCCTTTTGTCGGGTCGAGCACACCGAGAGCGTTTGTCCAGGCTCGACGGGGGTACCCCTCAGGAACCCCGGGCGATCCCGGGCCAGCAAGGAACCTGCCGACGACTCGACGAGGAGCAACGACATGGGTTTCGAGGAGATGAAGGACAAGGCCAAGGAAGCCTGGCACGACACCAAGGACGCGGCCAAGGAGGCCTGGGAGGGCACCAAGGACGCCGCGGACGACGCCGGTGACAAGGCCGGCGACGCCATGGACGAGGCCCGCCACGACACGCATCACGCCGGTCACGAGGCTGCTGACGAGGTCGGCGACGTCGGCCGCGGCGCCGAGAACGTCAAGGATGACGTCGTCGGCAAGGCCAAGGAGAAGGTCGGCGACTGGACCGACAACACCTCGATGGAGATGGAGGGCCGGGCCCAGCAGGCCGAGGCGGATGTCCGCCGCGCCGCTGAGCGGGTCGACGAGGCCCGCGAGAGCTGACGCCCTCGCCCGCGCACAGACCGCGAACCCCGTCGGGTCCCCTGCCCGGCGGGGTTCGCCGTCGCGCAGACCGCTGGCCGCCGCTCAGCCGGTGGTATGCCGGTCGGTCACCTCGAGCGCCTCGTCGAGGATCGCCAGGCCCTGCCGGACCTCCTCGACGCTCGTCGTCAGCGGCGGCGCGACGTGCGTCCGGTTGAAGTGCACGAAGGGCCAGAGCCCCCGCTCCTTGCACGCGGCCGCGAAGGCGGCCATCGGCGCGTTGGCGGCGCCGGCGGCGGCATACGGGACAAGGGGCTCGCGGGTGGCGCGGTCGCGGACGAGCTCGACGCACCACATCGCGCCGAGCCCACGGACGTCGCCCACTGACGGGTGTCGCTCGGCGAGCCGGGCGAGCTCGGGGCCGATGATGTCGGTGCCGAGCATCCGGGCGTGCTCGATCACGCCCTCCTCCTCGAAGATCCGGATCGACGCGATGGCCGAGGCGCAGGCGAGGGGGTGGCCCGAGTAGGTGAGCCCGCCCGGATAGACGCGGTCGCGGAAGGTCTCGGCGATCGACCGGCTGATGATCACCCCGCCGAGCGGCACGTAGCCGGAGTTGACGCCCTTGGCGAAGGTGATGAGGTCGGGCGTGACCTCCCAGTGCTGCACGGCGAACCACTCCCCGCACCGCCCGAAGCCGGCCATCACCTCGTCGCAGATGAGCATGATGCCGAGCTCGTCGCAGATCGTCCGGAGGCCGGCGAGGTAGCCCGGCGGCGGGACGAGCACCCCGTTGGTGCCGACGACGGTCTCGAGGATGATCGCGGCGACGGTGCCGGGGCCCTCGACCATGATCGTGTCGCGGACGTGCTGCAGCGCCCGCTCGGTCTCCTGCTCGGGCGTCTCGCTGTGGAAGCTGGAGCGATAGGGATAGGGCCCCCAGATGTGCACGATGCCGGGTATGCCGGGCTCGCTCGGGATGCGTCGGGGGTCGCCGGTCATGGTCAGCGCGCCGGCGGTCGCCCCGTGATAGGACCGGTATGCCGCGAGCACCTTGTGTCGTCCGGTGTGCAGCCGAGCCATCCGGATCGCGTTCTCGGTGGCTTCCGCGCCGCCGTTGGTGAAGAACACCATGTCGAGGCCCTCGGGCGCCTTGCTCGCGATGAGCCGCGCCGCCTCGGAGCGCACATCGGCAGCGAATCCCGGTGCGAGAGTGGCCATTCGGCCGGCCTGCTCCTGGATCGCGGCGACCAGTTTGGGGTGCTGATAGCCGAGGTTGGCGTGCACCAGCCCGGACGAGAAGTCGAGATACTCCCGCCCGTCGGCATCCCAGAAGCGGCTGCCCTCGGCGCGCACCACCGCCAGCGGGGAGATCTGGCCCTGCGCCGACCAGGAGTGGAAGACGTGCGCGCTGTCGTTGCCCCGGATGGTGTCCCCGTCGGTGGGCACGGTGAAGCTCGTGGGGGCAGGAGTGACGCGGGGCTCGGAGCGCAGGTCGGTCATTGACCGAGGATATCGACGCGACAGTGGGCGACGGCGTCCGCAAGACTCGGAGGATGTCGCACCGTCCTTCGTGGAGCACCCTGCCGACCCTCGTCACGGACTGGGTGGCTGGACTGCTGGGGGCGCCGGTCGTGTCCGCCGTGAGCCAGGCCGGCGGGTTCTCGCCGGCGAGCGCAGACCGGGTCGTCGCGGCGAACGGCGCCCGGGCCTTCGTCAAGGCGGTGCACGCCGACCACAACCCGCGCACGCCCGAGATGCACCGCACCGAGGCGCGAGTCGCGGCCGCCTTCCCTCCCGGCTTCCCCGCGCCGGCGCTGCTCGGCTGCCTCGATGCGGACGGCTGGGTGGCTCTGGCCTTCGCGGATGTCGACGGCCGGCACCCGCGCACGCCGTGGACGGCCGACGAGCTCGACGCCACCCTCGGGACGCTCGGCGAGCTGGCGCGGATGGGCACCCCGGCGCCGATCGACGACCTGCCGACGCTGCCCGAGCAGCTCGCCGACGACTTCGCAGCGTGGGAGCGGGTGGCGGCCGATCCCCCGGCCGACCTCGACCCGTGGCTGGCCGAGCGTCTGCCCGAGCTGACCGAGCGCGCTGCTGCCGGCGCTGCGGCCCTGGCCGGAGACACCTTGGTGCACATGGACGTTCGCGCCGACAACGTGCTGCTCGATCACGCCGGTCGGGTGTGGGTGCTCGACTGGCCATGGGTATGCCGCGGCGCCGCCTGGGCGGACCGCCTCCTGCTGCTCTATTCGGCGGTCGATGACGACAACCTCGACGCTATCGACGCCCGGGTCGACGCGGTGCTCGCCGAGCACGGCCTGGCGCCCGACGTCGGCACCGACGTGCTCAGCGGCTTCGTCTCGTTCTTCGTCGACGCAGCCCGGCGGCCGGGCTTTGCCGGTGGTGGCGACGTCGTGACCCACCGTCGGCAGCGGGCCGCATACACGGTGCCGTTGCTGCGCAAGCGGATCGGGGGCTGAGTCGCCGATCGGCGCCTCGGGTGGTCAGCTCTCGACGGCGAGCTCGACGAGCCGCGCGACCAGACCGCTCGCGTCGAGGCCGTCGGGCACATCCTCGACGAGCACCGCGGCATAGAGACGGCCGGCGGGGAGGTCGGCGAAGCCGACGTCCGCCCAGACACCCTCGCCGAAGCCGTGCTTGCCGATCCATGGCGCACCGGCGACGGTCCGCGCATCGCGCATCTCTGCGGCGGCGCGCAGCAGCTCGGTCATGATCCGCGCAGCGCGCGGACTCGCTGCCGCAGCGTTGACGACGGCGACGAGCAGCGCGACGAGCTCGGCTGCCGTGGTCACCGACTCCTGCTCGCCAGGGCGCGCCAGCCGGTCGCCGAAGGGTCGGCCGAGTCGCGTCGTCGTCAGCCCCATCCGCCGCAGGCCGTCGTGCACCGCCGCATGCCCGAGCCGCTCGGCGAGCAGGTTGGCGGCGGTGTTGTCCGAGACGACGACCATGAGCGTCGCCAGATCGCCGAGCGTCGGCTCGAGTCCGGCGTCGAGCAGCCCCAATACCCCTGTGCCGCCGACCTGCTCGTCGACGCGCACGCGGTGTCGCTCGGCCAGCGAGATGGTGCCGGCATCGGCCTGCCGATAGAGCTCGGCGAGGATCGCGAGCTTGATCGTGCTCATCGAGCGCACCGGCACCGCCTGGCGGTGGACCAGGCAGCGACGGTCGGGCAACCGGACCTCGAGCGCGACGTGGCCGCCCGCCACCTCGACCTCGGCGATGGCAGCACGCAGCCCCTCCGGCAAGGCCACGCCGAGTGACCCAGGCACCCCGTGCACGCTGGCAGCCATCGTCACCGCCAAGCGATCGGCAGTCGTTTGACGCCGCGCTGGAAGTTGCTCTGCAACCACACCGGCTCGCCCGCCGCCTCGATCCAGGTGGTCCGCCCGAGGAGCTCGGTGAACATCGTCGTCATCATCGAGCGGGCCAACCAGGCACCGAGGCAGACATGCGGCCCGGCGCCGAAGGCCAGGTGCCGCTTGGCGTTCGGCCGCGCGATGTCGAAGACGTCCGGGTCGGCGAAGACCTCCGGGTCGCGGTTGGCCGCCGCGAACGAGACGACGACCTTGTCGCCGCGCTGCAGGGTCACCCCCGACAGCTCGACATCGCACGTTGCGGTGCGCCGGAAGGTCATCACCGGCGTCCACCAGCGGAGCATCTCCTCGACGGCATTGGGGATCGCCGCCGGGTCGGCCCGCAACCCGGCCTGCGCCTCGTCGTCGCCGAGCAGCCCGACCAGGCCGCCGGGCATGCCGTTGCGGGTCGTCTCGTTGCCGGCAACGGCGAAGAGCCAGAAGAGATTCTCGAACTCCTCGACGGACACCGAGCCCCCGGCATCGTCGCGCTGGGACATGAGGATCGACATGACGTCGTCACCAGGATCGCTGCGCCGCAACGTCCCCAGGTCGTGCGCATAGGCGTAGAGGTCGGGCATGCCGGCCCGGGATCGCGGGTCGGGCATCAGCCCGTCGGGACCCGGCTCAGGCCGCATCGCGTATGCCGCCCGCCCCATCTCGGTCGCACCGGCCGGGTCGAAGGCCGCCGACACCCGATAGTCCGGGTCCTGCCAGCCGATCACCCGGTTGGCCCAGTCGAACATCAGCCACCGGTCCTGCGGCGGCACGCCCATGACATCGGCGAGGGTGAGCAGCGGCAGATCGGCCGACACGTCCTTGGCGAAGTCGCACGTCCTGGTCCGCGAACCGCCCTCTCCAGCAACGCCGTTCGCGATCATCCGGTCGAGGATGCCGTCGACGTGCCCACGCACCTGGGTCTCGAGCGCGCCGATCGCCTTGGGGGTGAACGACTGTGCGAGCAGCTTGCGGAGCCGGGAATGCTCCGGCGGGTCCATGTTGAGCATCATCCGGCGCACGAAGGCGAGGTCGCCCTCGGTCCGCGGATCGCGCATCTGGGTGCCGCCGAGCGAGGACGAGAAGGTCCCCGGGTCCTTGAGCACCCGGTCGACGTCGGCATGCCGCAGCACGAGCCAATAGCCCGTGCCCGCAGGCCAGCCCGGCAGGTCCGGCTCGGCCACCGGCACGACACCGTGCGCGTCCCGCAGTGCCGCGAGCGCGGCATACGGGACGGACTGCACGTAGGTGGCCGGGTCGTGGACGAGCCGGGTCGCCTCGCGTTCGCTCTCGCTCAGCCGTGCGTATGCCGCGTCGACCCGCGCGCGGACGGCGCTCCGGTCGACCGGGGCGCCGTCCGCCTCGGCGTTGGGGAAACGGGACAGCAGGGACATCGGCGCGTCTCAGTCGGCGAGGAAGCGCTCGACCACCGTCGCGAGCTGCACCGGCGTCTCGAACATCGGGTAGTGCCCGGCGTTGGGCATCACCTCGATGGTGCAGTTGGGGAAGTGCGGTGCATAGGTCTGCTCGACCGTCGCGCGGCCCAGGGCCGGGTCGTGCTCGCCCGGGATGACGAGGATCGGCGTCTCGCAGCCGGCGACCTCGTCGAGGAAGTCCGGCGTGGCCCAGGCGACGAGAGCGCCGGCGAAGCCCTCCGTGGTCGAGTGGGCGAGCGACCAGTCGACGACCGACTGCACCCAGGTCGCGGTGTTGCGGTTGCCGGTCGTGAAGTCGATGATCCCGAAGCGCTTGCCCGGGTCGTCGGCAGCGCCGTAGAACAGGTCGTGGCCGGCCTCGTCGAAGGGCGTCGGCGTCGCGCCGACCGGCGTGATCGCGACGATCTTGCGGACCCGCTCGGGTGCCAGGGCGAGCACCCGCAGCACCTCGGCGCCGCCCATCGAGTGACCGATCAGGCTGAAGGTGTCGGCACCGAGCTCGTCGGCGAGCGCGAGGACGTCGCCGGCCACCTCGTCGAGGGTGTAGTCGCCGGGCTCGCCCATCCGGGCGCCGTAGCCGCGGTTGTCGGTGAAGTGGTAGCTGAAGCGCTGCCCGTCGAGGTAGTCGGGGAACAGGCCCCACCCGTCGGCGGAGCCGAACCAGCCGTGCAGGACGAAGACGTGGTGGGCGCCGCTGCCCACGGTGCGGTGCGGGATGCTCATGGCTCCGACCCTAGCCCGGGCAGCTCCCGCTCACGAGAGCACGGCCGTGAACCTCCCGCGTCCGCCGCCAGCGGACGTCAGGGAGGCGTCAGGCGTCAGGCGAGGGCGTAGTCGCCCGCGTCGTCGAGCGCGGCCGCCGCCTCGGCGTCGCCGATCTCGCGGTCGGCGTCGACGTGGACGGTCGACGTGCCGCCGGCAACCAGCTCGACGCGCACGTCGCTGACGCCGTCGAGGGCGGTGAGCGCCTCGGTGACGTGGCCGACGCAGTGCCCGCAGGTCAGGCCGGTCACTTGGAAGGTCTGGGTTGCCATCGGTGGCTCCTCACGTTCTCGGTATGCCGCCCAGCATACCCCCCGTGGGTATCTCGCCTCCGCCACCCGCACGAAACGCCCGCTGGTGGCGGGCGTTTCGCGTCAGAGCGGCCGGCCGGGGATGCGGGCCCCGACCGAGAGCGCCGCCTGCGGTCAGCTGGGCTTGGGTGCCCCCGGGCGGGCGTAGCGCCACCAGGTGATCGCGACACACATGACCGCCCACGCGACGCCGATCCAGTAGAAGACCGGAGCCGGCATGAGGGTGAGCCCGACGCCGAAGAGGAACGGCCCGAAGGCGGCGATCGCGCCGGTCCAGCCGATGACGCCGCCGGCCTGGCGCCGCTCGAAGATCATCGGCATCTGCTTGAAGGTCGAGGCGTTGCCGATGCCGGCGAAGAGGAAGATCGCGAGCATCCCCCACAGGAAGCGGGTGAAGCCGCCCTGCAGCGCCGTCGCCGAGGACAGGTCCGGGGTGAGCGCCGGGATGGTCCAGATGATCGAGGCGATCAGCCCGAGCCCGGACACGAGCGACCACCTCGCTCCGCCCATCTTGTCGGTGAGCGGGCTGAACAGCACCCGGGCTCCGGCGCCGACGAGCGGGCCGAGGAAGACGTACTTCACCGGGTCCGGCACGGCATACCCCTCGATGAGCAGCTTGGCCGTGGCCCCGGAGCCCTGCACGATCGCCGTGTTGCCGGCGCCGTAGAGGTTGGCCATGAGCAGGCCGAACTGGGCCGACAGCCCGGAGAAGGTCCCGAAGGTCATGATGTAGAGCAGCGTCATCCACCAGGTGTCCTGGTTGCGGAAGATGTCGAACTGCTGCTTGATGTTGGCCTTGACCGGCACCGACTTGAGCACCAGCCAGGCGAGGATCGCGCCGCCGATGATGAACGGGATGTAGAAGAAGGCGGCGTTCTGGTACCACACCTCGACGTTGGGCTTGCCCGGGACCTTCATCTGCTGCGAGGCGCCGAGGAAGCCGATCATCCCGAAGCCGATGAGCCACGGCGTGAGCAGCTGCACGAGCGAGACGCCGAAGTTGCCGATGCCGGCCTGCAACCCGAGCGCGGTGCCCTGCATCCGGCGCGGGAAGAAGTAGCTCGTCGAGGGCATGAAGCCGGAGAACGCGCCACCGCCGATGCCGGCGAGGAAGGCGAGCACCGCGAGCTCCCAGTAGGGCGCGGTCGGGCTCTGCACCCGCACGCCCCAGCCGAGCACCGGGAAGAAGAGCAGCGCGGTCGTCGCGGCCACCATCTTGCGGGTGCCGACCATCGGCGGCAGCACCATCCAGACCAGCCGCATGAGACCGCCGGACAGGCCGGGGATCGCGGCCAGCCAGTAGAGCTGGTCCTTGGTGAAGCTGTAGCCGAGGGCGTTGAGCTTCGGGACGATCGCGCTGGGCAGGAACCAGGCGACGAAGCACAGCGTGAGGGTGAAGGTCGTCACCCACAGCGTCTTCCAGGCCAGGCCCTTGTCCCAGGTCGCCTCGTTCTCCGGGTCCCAGCTCTCGAGCCACTCGCCACGACGGGCGGGGGCGGGTGCAGTGCTCATGGTCGAGTCTCTTTCTCTCTCAACGTTTCTCGAGTATGCCGCGGGGCCGGGTGCGTGCGCCGCGCGGGTTGCGCCGGTATCGGGTGGTGCTGCGGCTCACCGAGCCCCAGCGAGCGCACCCTGCTCCGGGAGCGTGTCGACGTGGTCGGTGTCGAAGTGGTGGGTGAGCTCGGGCGACTTGGCGTGCAGCATCCGCACGACGGTGAGGTGCATCCAGATCGCGCAGATCGCGGTGAGCAGGAAGAGGACGAAGAACGTGGACGTCGGGAAGCCGCTCCACTCCTTCGTGTAGGCGAACAGCGGCGGCAGGAAGAACCCACCAAGGCCGCCGAGCATGCCGACGAGGCCACCGACCGAGCCGACGTTGTCAGGGAAGTACTCGGGGATGTGCTTGTAGACCGCGGCCTTGCCGACGCCCATCGCGCAGCCCAGCAGGAAGAGCAGGGCGGTGAAGGGGACGATGCCGATGGCATAGGCGAGGTGCTCGCTCTGGCTGCCGTTGGCGTGGTTGATGACGATGTGCCCGTTGGGCATCATCAGGATCCCGGTCGACAGCAGCATGAGCGCGAAGGTCCAGTACATGACCTTGCGCGCGCCGATCCGGTCGCTGATCGCGCCACCGAGCGGGCGCAGCAGCGAGGCCGGGAAGATGAACAGCGCGGTGAGCAGACCTGCGGTGGTGAGGCTGACCCCGAAGTTGTCGACGTAGTACTTGGGCATCCAGGCCGAGAGCGCGACATAGGCGCCGAAGACCGCGACGTAGTAGAGGCTGAACCGCCAGACCCGCAGCTGCTTGAGCGGCACCAGCATCTCGCCGATCGGCTTGCTGGCGCCCGGCATCCGGTCCCGACGCGGCACGACGAGGAAGGTGGCCACGGCCAGGACGAGCAGCAGCACGCCATAGATGACCGGCACGATCCGCCAGCCGCCCTGGATGCCCAGCCCGTAGACCGCGCCCGCCGTGCCGGTGATGAGCGGGGGGCCGATGAACTTGGTCACCGAGGCGCCGACGTTGCCGGCGCCGAAGAGGCCGAGCGCGAAGCCCTGCCGGTCGCGGCCGAACCACGCGGCATTCCATGCGATGCCGACCGAGAAGAGGTTGCCGGCGAAGCCGACGAGGAAGGCGAGCACGAGCAGCATCGCGTAGCTGCTCGCCTTGGCGACGAGGAACGCGGGGATGGCGGTCGTCGCGAGCATGACGATGGTGATCTTGCGACCGCCGATCCGGTCGGTGAGCATCCCCGCCGGCAGCCGCCACATCGAGCCGTTGAGCACCGCGACCGCGCTGATCCAGGACAGCTCGACATCACTGAGGCCGAACTCCTTCTGGATCGGGACACCGAGGATGCCGAACATCAGCCAGACGGCGAACATCACCGTGAAGGCGAGGGTCGACATGGTCAGGACCCGGGTGGCGCCTGCGCCGGTGTCGTGGACGGGGGCGACGACCTCGCCGGCGGATGCGCCAGTGTGCGGCACGTGGACCACTTCTCCTGAAGGTTGAACTGTCCTCTAAATCCCTGGCGGCTCCGCTAAAGATCCTCGACGAGGCTACACCTGCGCTTGCCGCGCACGTCAATCCGCAGGCGGCATCGCACCTGAGACGCTGCTCACAGCACGGTATGCCGCGCATCACGCCGATCCCGCCCGGCCGTCGCCAGGCGCGTGTGGTTAAGATGAGAGCCGTTACGCCTGGTCCTCTAAATCAGCGACGACGAGGGAGTGGAGATGACCGCCGCCCCGGTGGACCCCCGCGACTCCCCTGTGCTCGCCTCGTCGGTGCGCCGCCGGATCGTCGAGCACCTCGCCGACGTGGCGGACGCCACCCCCGAGCAGTCCGGCCGCAGCGCGGCCGAGCTCGCGGCATACCTGCACCTGCACGTCACGACGGCGCGCTTCCACCTCGACCAGCTGGTGCGCGGCGGCTTCCTGCAGACCAGCTGGGAGCGCTCGCACCGGGCGGGGCGGCCGCGCAAGCTCTATGCCGTCATGCCGACCGAGACCCGATCGGACGCGGAGGCGCACTACGAGGCGCTCGCCGAGCTGCTCGCCTCGTCGTGGCCGACCGCCGACGGCACGGCGCTCACCCCGGAGCAGGCCGGCCGTCGGTGGGCGCTCGACCACGCCGATCCGCGCACAGCCGACAGCGAGCAAGCGACCACACCGGGCCGCTGGCTGGCTAAGGTCGGGGACATGGTCGACCTCCTCGAGCGGTGGGGCTACCGGCCCGAGCTGAGCACGTCGCAGGGCGGGCGGCGGGTCACCGTCGACCTCGACCACTGCCCCTTCCTCGCCGTCGCACGGCGCCGCCCCGACGTCGTCTGCGCCGTCCACCAGGGCCTCATCACCGGGGCGCTCGAGCATGCCGGGGAGCGCGCCGCGAGCATCGAGGTCCGGCCGTTCACCGGCCCCTATCACTGCCAGGTGCATGTCACCACCGCCGCGACCTTCGCGGCACCGCACGAAGGAGAGCACTCGTGACCCAGCTCGACGGCCCGCTCGCCGACGCCCTCGTCGGCACCCGGCGCTTCTTCACCAAGGCGGAGGTGTCCGAGGACAAGCGCACCCTGCACGAGATCGGCGGCCGGCAGGGCGACAGCTTCTATCGCGACCGCTGGGCCCACGACAAGGTGGTCCGCTCGACGCACGGGGTCAACTGCACCGGCTCGTGCTCGTGGAAGGTCTACGTCAAGGACGGCATCATCACCTGGGAGGCCCAGCAGACCGACTACCCGTCGGCCGGCGCCGACCGGCCGGAGTACGAGCCGCGCGGCTGCCCCCGGGGCGCCGCCTTCTCCTGGTACACCTACTCCCCCACCCGGGTGCGCTACCCCTACGTCCGCGGCGTGCTGCTCGAGATGTTCCGCGAGGCCAAGCACGCCGTCGGCGGCGACCCGGTCGTCGCGTGGGCCTCGATCGTCCAGGACGAGGCAAAAGCCAAGCGCTACAAGGCCGCTCGCGGCAAGGGTGGCCTGGTTCGCTCGACCTGGGAGGAGGTCGTCGAGCTCGTCGCCGCAGCGCACGTCTACACGGTGAAGCGCTGGGGCCCGGACCGGATCGCCGGCTTCTCGCCGATCCCGGCGATGTCGCCGGTGTCCTATGCCTCGGGCGCGCGCTTCCTCGAGCTCATCGGCGCGCCGATGCTGTCGTTCTACGACTGGTATGCCGACCTGCCGAACGCCTCGCCGCAGATGTTCGGCGACCAGACCGACGTGCCCGAGTCCGGGGACTGGTGGGACGCCGGCTACCTCATCATGTGGGGCTCCAACGTCCCGCTCACCCGCACGCCCGACGCGCACTGGATGACCGAAGCGCGCTACCGCGGGCAGAAGGTCGTCGCGGTCGCACCGGACTACGCCGAGAACGTCAAGTTCGCCGACGAGTGGGTCACCTGCGCGCCCGGCGTCGACGGCGCGCTCGCCATGGGCATGGGGCACGTCCTGCTCAAGGAGTACTTCGCCGACCAGCAGGTGCCCTTCTTCACGGCCTACAACCAGCGCTTCACCGACCTGCCCTTCCTCGTCGCGCTCGACACCGACGACGACGGAAAGACCTACCGCTCAGGCAAGTTCGTCGTCGCTGGCGACCTCGACATCGCCGAGAAGGACTCCGAGAACGCCATGTGGAAGCCGGTCGTCATCGACGGCCGCACCGGCGAGGTCGCCGTCCCGAACGGCTCGGTCGGCTTCCGCTACGGCGAGGAGGGCTGGGGCAAGTGGAACCTCGATCTCGGTGAGATCGAGCCGCTGCTCAGCCTGTATGCCGCGCAGCGGCAGACCGCGCTCGTCGCCTTCCCGCGCTTCGACGCCGCCGACGGCAAGGTCGCCCACGAACTGCGTGGCGTGCCGGTCACCCGGGTCGGCGACCGGCTCGTCACGACCGTGCTCGACCTGCTGCTCGCACACTACGGCGTTGCGCGACAAGGGCTTCCGGGCCAGTGGCCGACCGGCTACGACGATGCCTCGGTGCCGGCCACCCCGGCCTGGGCCAGCGAGATCACCGGTGTGCCGGCCGCCCAGATCACCCGACTGGCTCGCGAGTGGGCGCAGAACGCGATCGACACCGAGGGTCGCGGGATGATCCTCATGGGCGCGGGCACGAACCACTGGTTCCACTCCGACCAGATCTACCGGGCGATGCTGCTGCTCACGACGATCACCGGCTGCCAGGGCCGCAACGGCGGCGGCTGGGCGCACTACGTCGGTCAGGAGAAGATCCGGCCGATCATGGGCTTCCAGCACATGGCCTTCGCCCTCGACTGGCACCGCCCGCCGCGGCACATGAACCAGACGGCCTACTGGTACGTCAACACCAGCCAGTACCGTTACGACACCTTCACCGCCGACGACCTCGACTCCGGCACAGGGGTGTTCGCCGGCAAGGGCGTCATGGACCTGCTCGCCCAGTCGGTGCGACTGGGGTGGACCCCGAGCTATCCCACCTTCACCCGCAGCAGTCTCGCGTTGGCCGACGAGGCGGCGGCCGCGGGCGTCGAGCCCGCGGCATACGTCGTCGAGCAGTTGAAGTCCGGCGCGCTGAAGTTCGCCGTCGAGGACCCGGAGGCGGAGGAGAACCACCCGCGGGTGCTCTCGCTGTGGCGCTCCAACCTCTTCGGCTCGAGCGCGAAGGGCAACGAGTACTTCCTCAAGCACCTGCTCGGCACCGACAACTCGGTGACCGCGCAGGAGGCACCGCCCGAGCTGCGCCCGGCCGGCATCGCCTGGCCCGAGCGGGCACCCGAGGGCAAGCTCGACCTGCTCACGACGATCGACTTCCGGATGACCAGCTCGACGCTGTTCAGCGACGTCGTGCTGCCGGCGGCGACGTGGTACGAGAAGCACGACCTGTCGACGACCGACATGCACCCCTTCGTGCACTCCTTCAACCCGGCGATCACCCCGCCGTGGCAGACCAAGACCGACTGGGAGACGTGGAAGGCGATCGCCAAGCGCTTCTCCGAGCTGGCCGTCGAGCACCTCGGGGTGCGCAAGGACGTCGTCGCCAAGCCGCTGTGGCACGACACCCCCGAGGCGCTGGCGACCGTGCACGGCCGGGTGCTCGACTGGCGGGCCGGCGAGGTCGAGCCGGTGCCCGGCAAGACCATGCCGGTGCTGGCCGTCGCGGAGCGCGACTACCCCGCGACCTACGCCAAGATGACCTCGGTCGGGCCGCTCATGGAGAAGGTCGGCATGCTCACCAAGGGCGTGCCCTACGACGTCACGCGCGAGGTCGAGATCCTGCGCAAGCGCAACGGCGTCGCCGGCGACGGGCCCGGCAAGGGCAACCCGCGGCTCGAGACCGACATCCACGTCGCCGACGCGATCCTGCACTTCTCGGCCACGGCCAACGGCCACCTGTCGACGCTGGGCTTCAAGAACGTCGAGAAGCGCACCGGCACCCAGCTGCACGACCTGGCCGCCGAGCACGAGGGCAAGCAGATCACCTTCGCCGACACCCAGGTCACGCCGGTGCCGGTCATCACCTCGCCGGAGTGGTCCGGCTCGGAGACCGGCGGCCGACGCTACGCGCCGTTCACCATCAACATCGAGCGGCTCAAGCCCTTCCACACCCTCACCGGGCGACAGCAGTTCTACCTCGACCACGACTGGGTCCTCGGCATGGGCGAGGGGCTGCCGGTGCACCGCCCGCCGCTCAACATGACCACCCTCTTCGGCGAGGCGCCGATCGGCGACCAGCGCGAGCAGGGCGGCACCCGCGCGGTGTCGGTGCGCTACCTCACCCCACACAACAAGTGGTCGATCCACAGCGAGTACCAGGACAACCTGTTCATGCTCGCCCTCTCCCGCGGCGGGCAGTCGATCTGGATGTCCGACACGGACGCCGACAAGGTCGGCATCCGCGACAACGACTGGGTCGAGCTGGTCAACCGCAACGGCGTCGTCGCCGCGCGGGCGATCGTCAGCCACCGGATGCCCGAGGGGACGATCTACATGCACCACGCCCAGGACCGGCTCGTCGACGTGCCGCTCACCGAGACCACCGGCCGCCGCGGCGGCATCCACAACTCGCTGACCCGGATCATGATCAAGCCGAGTCACATCATCGGCGGCTACGCCCAGCTCGCCTACTTCTTCAACTACATCGGCCCCACGGGCAACAACCGCGACGAGGTCACCATGATCCGCCGTCGCTCGTCGCAGGAGGTGACCTACTGATGAAGGTCATGGCGCAGATGGCGATGGTGATGAACCTCGACAAGTGCATCGGGTGTCACACCTGCTCGGTGACCTGCAAGCAGGCGTGGACCAACCGGTCCGGGCTCGAGTACGTCTGGTTCAACAACGTCGAGACCCGCCCCGGCCTCGGCTATCCCCGCACCTGGCAGGACCAGGACGAGTGGAAGGGCGGCTGGACCGTCAAGGACGGCCGGCTCACCCTCAAGGCCGGCGGGCGCTTCAAGAAGCTCGCGACGATCTTCTCCAACCCCAAGCTGCCGTCGATCCAGGACTACTACGAGCCCTGGACCTACGACTACGAGACGCTCATCAACGCGCCCGCCCAGCAGCACTTCCCGGTTGCCCGGCCCTACTCGATCATCAGCGGCAAGCCGATGAACGTGCGCTGGTCGGCCAACTGGGACGACGACCTCGGTGGCAGCAAGGAGCACGCCGTCCGCGATCCCATGATCAAGGGGATCGAGGACAAGGTGAAGATGGAGTTCGAGAAGACCTTCATGTTCTACCTGCCGCGGATCTGCGAGCACTGCCTCAACCCCGCGTGCGCAGCCTCCTGCCCGTCCGGCGCGATCTACAAGCGCTCCGAGGACGGCATCGTCCTCGTTGACCAGGATCGCTGCCGCGGCTGGCGGATGTGCGTCTCCGGCTGCCCCTACAAGAAGGTCTACTTCAACCACAAGACCGGCAAGGCCGAGAAGTGCACCTTCTGCTACCCGCGGATCGAGGTCGGCATCCCGACCGTGTGCTCCGAGACCTGCGTCGGCCGACTGCGCTACATCGGGCTGGTCCTCTACGACGCCGACAAGGTCCTCGAGGCCGCCTCGGTCGAGGACGACACCGCCCTGTATGCCGCGCAGCGCGCCTGCTTCCTGGACCCGAACGACCCTGCGGTGCAACGGGAGGCGGCTGCGGCCGGCATACCGGCGGACTGGATCTCGGCGGCCCAGCGCTCGCCGGTGTGGAAGCTCATCCATGACTACGAGGTGGCTCTGCCGCTGCACCCGGAGTACCGGACCATGCCGATGGTCTGGTACATCCCGCCGCTGTCGCCCGTCGTCGACGTCATCAAGGAGACCGGCCACGACGCGGAGGACCAGGCCAACCTGTTCGCGGCGATCGACACGCTGCGCATCCCCGTCGAGTACCTCGCCAACCTCTTCACCGCCGGTGACGTGGCGCCGGTCGAGGCGGTGCTCAAGCGGCTCGCCGCGATGCGCTCGTTCATGCGCGACATCAACCTCGGCGGCGACCCCGACGAGTCGATCGCCGCGTCGGTCGGCATGACCGCCGAGTCGATGTACGAGATGTTCCGGCTGCTGGCCATCGCGAAGTACGCCGACCGCTACGTCATCCCCACCGCGCACGCTGAGCAGGCGCACGCCCTGGAGGAGCTCGCGACCGACTGCGCGCTCGACTTCGACGGCGGCCCCGGCATGGGCGGGTCGGGTCCGGTGGGCGAGGGCTCCGGCCAGCTCACGCCGGTCGCGGTCGAGAACTTCCGGATGCTCAAGGAGCGGCAGACCGGCGACGACCTCGTCGGCGGCGGCTCCAAGCGCGGCCGGGTCAACCTGCTCAACTGGGACGGCAAGGGCATGCCCGAGGGCCTCTTCCCGGACGATGGTGCCAAATGATGCTGTGGCGCAAGCGATCTCGTGACCGGCAGCGGCTGACCGACGAGCAGCTGCAGGTCGCCTGGCAGCTCTGCTCGCTGCTCGTCGAGTACCCGACCGAGACCCTCCTGGGCCGGCTGGGACTGATCCGGCAAGCGGCAGCCGGGCTGCCGGCATACCTCACCGAGCCGATCGGAAGGCTCGCCGACGCTCTCGAGGCCACCCCGCTGGGACAGCTGCAGCGCGACTACGTCGAGACCTTCGACCACACCCGGCGCGGCTGCCTCTACCTCACCTACTTCACCGCCGGCGACACCCGCAAGCGCGGGGTGGCCCTCGTGCGGGTGAAGCAGGCCTATCGCCGGGCCGGGGTCGAGCTGGCCGTCGACGAGCTGCCCGACCACCTCGCGGTCGTCCTCGAGTTCGGTGCGAGCGCGAGCGTCGAGGAGGGCTGGCGGCTGCTCACCGACTATCGCGCGAGCCTCGAGGTGCTGCGGATCTCGTTGCAGGAGAAGGGATCCCGCTGGGCCGATGTCGTGCTCGCGGTGTCCCGCACGCTGCCTGACCTCGGCGACGACGAGCGCGCCGCGGTCGCCAAGCTCATCGCCGAGGGGCCGCCGGTCGAGGACGTTGGGCTCGAGCCCTATGCCATCGACCCACGCCTCACCGAGAGCGCTAATCCCAAGCCCGACTACCTCTTGGCTGGAGCCGACCGATGAGCACCTTCCTCTGGGTGATCTTCCCCTACATCTGCCTCACGACCTTCGTCGTCGGGCACATCTGGCGCTACCGCTACGACAAGTTCGGCTGGACCACTCGGTCGAGCCAGCTCTACGAGGACCGACTGCTGCGGATCGGCTCGCCGCTGTTCCACTTCGGCATGCTCGGCGTGCTCGCGGGGCACATCATGGGCCTGGCGGTGCCGCAGTCGTGGACCGACGCGATCGGGCTGAGCCGGCACACCTACCACCTCATCGCGCTCATCGGCGGCATCCCGGCCGGCGTCGCGGCGGTCGTCGGGCTGGTCATCCTCGTCTATCGGCGGCGCACCGTCGGCCCGGTGTTCAGCGCGACGACGACCAACGACAAGGTCTTGTATGCCGTGCTCGGCACGGTCATCGCGCTCGGCATCTGGAACACCATCGCGGGCTCGCTGCTGCAGTTCGGCGGCGAGTACAACTACCGCGACGGCGTCTCGCCCTACTTCCGCAGCATCTTCTACTTCCAGCCCAAGCCCGAGCTGATGGCCGCCGCGCCGCTGGGCTTCCAGCTGCACGCGCTGCTCGCCTTCGTGCTCTTCGCGATGTGGCCGTTCACCCGGCTGGTGCACGTCTTCTCGGCTCCGGTCGGCTACCTCACGCGCCCCTACGTCGTCTACCGGTCGCGGGACGTCCGCGCCGGCCGCGCCGTGGGCACCCGCGCCCCGCAACGTGGTTGGGAGCGGGTCGGCTCGGTGAGCCGCGACGACTGACCCGCCGAGCGGACCATCCCCCGCCGAGTGGACCATCCCCCGCCGAGCGGACCATCCCCGATGACGAGGAGCGCATGATCGACCGAGGCGAGCGGGCGGCATACGACGCCATCGTGCTGTCCGGAGGGCGCGGCTCCCGGCTCGGCGGGGTGGACAAGGGCGCCCTCGTCGTCGGGGGCCGGAGCCTGCTGGACACCGCCCTCGAGGCGTGTCGAGGGTCACGCCGAACGGTGGTGGTCGGCCCTGTTCCAGCGGGTAAGGATGTGGTGACGACGCGGGAGTCACCGGCTTACGGAGGGCCTGCAGCAGCGGTGGTCGCTGGGCTGCAGGCCCTCCGTGCTGTCTGCGATGAGGCCGGCGAGCCCGCTGCCCCGCTCACCCTGCTGCTCGCCTGCGACCTGCCGGGCGCCGAGGCCGGGGTGCCGCTGCTGCTGGCCGGTCTGCGCCAGGACCCGGAGGGCGACGGTTGGTGCCTCGCCGAGGCCGACGGTCGGTTGCAGTGGCTCTTCGCGATCTACCGCACCGCCGCACTCGAGGAAGCGGCGGCCGAGCTGGGCGAGGCCCGCGACGTGTCGATGGGCCGGCTGCTGCGGCCGTTGCGGCTGCGCGGCATACCGGCTCCGGAGTCGGTCACGGCCGACGTCGACACCCCGGAGGACGCGGCTCGCTGGCGCGGCTGACGTCCCACGCGCACGTCGACCGACACGAAACGCCCGCTGTCAGCGGGCGTTTCGTGTGGCGACGCAGGCGGTCAGGAGATGACCGCGTCGATCATCTTCTTCATCGCGCTGGGCTGGGCCGGCGAGCGCGGGGCGGTGGGCTTGAGCTCGAGCATCCGGGCGCCGAGGTCACGCAGCTGGGTTCGCGAGAGCGCCTCGCGCACCTTCGGGAACCACTCCTGCTCCTCCTCCTTGACGTGGTGCCGCACGTTCTCCATGAGGACGGTGAACTTCGGAAAGTAGCGCTCGGAGTCGTCCGGCATGGCGACCAGCTCGGCCGCGAGCAGGTCGACGACGTGGTGCTCCTCGTAGGACTCGAGGATGTCGTCCTCGATCTCCGGCACGGCCGCGCGGACCTCGGGATACATGACCTCGTTCTCGAGGTAGGTGTGCACGGTGAGCAGCTCGAGGACCTTCGCGACGATGGCCCGCTTGCGTGCCGGTGTCGTGGCCTTCTTCTCGAACTCGGCGAACAGCCCGGCGACTTCCTTGTGGTCCTGCTTGAGCATGACGACGGCGTCGGTGGACATGGGGCGCTCCTCTGGTCTGGGGGGTGCCTGGTCCTTACCCCGGCGCGGCGCCGCCAAACGCGCCCGCCCGCATGATTGCGCTCACTCGCAGCCAGGCAGATCAGGCCGGCCACCGGGACGGGGCGCAGCCCGAGCGGGCGGACCGGCTCGTCGGCGACGCTCTTGGCGAAGATGAAGGACATCGGGGCGAAGACGAGAGTCGCCATGCCGGCGGCCAGCACGGACGGTCTCACCGTCACTGAGCTGCATCGGGCTGGTCTTGAGCAGCGGTGGGTCTTCCTCGCGACCCTGCTCGGCTCGATGCTCACCACCGGACTGGTCGTGACGCCGGTCGCGATGCACCGGCTGCTGTTCCGGCAGCGCCGCCGCGAGCTCATCGTCGAGATGGCCAACCGGTGCGCCCTCGCCGGGCTGGCCACGCTGGCGCTCACCGTCTGGCGTGGCATTGCTCGTGGGCGACGTCGTCGTGGGGCGAGGCGCGGGCGTCGGGATGGCCGGCTTCGCGCTGCTCGCCTTCGTCATCCTCTGGCATGCCGTGCCGCGCGTTCAGGGTCGCCGCGACGACCGACGCAACCCGCCGCCGAGTGAGTGGGAGGAGCAGGGGTAGCTGCTGGCGTTCAGCGCCACTCTGCGCTCCAGGTCCATCTCGGGCAGGATCAGACCATGTCGACGACGATCTATGAGGTGCTGGACGAGCTACGAGCCCAAGCGACGTCGGAGGCAGACAAGGGATCCAAGCTGGAGCGGCTCATCGCGCAGTATCTGCGGACCGACCCGGTGTACGCCGAGCAGTTCTCCGACGTGTGGCTCTGGCAGGACTGGCCGGGGCGAGGCGGCAAGCACGACACGGGTATCGACATCGTGGCCACCGACCGGCTCACCGGCGGGCAGGTCGCCGTCCAGTGCAAGTTCTTCGACCCGTACCATGCCATCGCCAAGCCGGACATCGACTCCTTCCTCTCCGCGTCGGGCAAGCAGGGCTTCACCGAGCGAATCATCGTCTCCACGACGGACAAGTGGAACGCCCATGCCGAGGACGCCATCCAGGGACAGCAGATCCCGGTGCGCCGGATCAGCCTGGCTGACCTCGAGGCGTCACTGGTCGACTGGGACTCGTTCAATTGGGCTGCGCCAGAAGTGCTCCCGCTCGCGGACCGGAAGCACCTCCGACCGCATCAGACCACTGCGATCGACGACGTATGCCGCGGGCTTTCCGGCGCCGACCGGGGGAAGCTGGTCATGGCGTGCGGCACCGGGAAGACCTTCACCTCGCTGCGGCTGGCCGAGCGAATGGTCGGGGCCGGCGGCAGCGTCCTCTTCCTCGTCCCCTCGATCAGCCTGCTCTCGCAGACCCTGCGCGAGTGGGTCGCCGAGGCGGAGGTGCCGCTGGCACCACTCGCGGTCTGCTCGGACCGCAAGGCGACGACGCGATCCAAGGCTGCCGACGAGGACATCTCTGCCGTCGATCTAGCCCTGCCCTCAACCACGGATCCCGTTGTGCTGCAGACCCGCCTGGCTGCAGCCCTCGCCGACCGCACGTCGATGACGGTCGTCTTCGCGACCTATCAGTCCATCGACGTGGTGGCCAAGGCACAGCGCTCCGGTGACCCCGCGGCATACGACCTCATCGTCTGCGACGAAGCCCACCGCACGACGGGCACGACGCTGGCCGGCGAGGAGGAGTCCGCCTTCGTGCGGGTGCACGACGCGACCTACCTGCGCGGCAAGAAGCGGCTGTACATGACGGCGACCCCGCGGATCTACGACGACTCCTCCAAGGCTCGCGCGGGGGAGGCGAACGCGGTCGTCGCGTCGATGGACGACGAGACGGTCTTCGGCGCCGAGCTGCACCGGCTCGGCTTCGGCGAGGCGGTCGCCAAGGATCTCCTCACGGACTACAAGGTGCTCGTCCTCGCTGTCGACGAGACAGCCGTCTCCCGCACCTTCCAGCAGCAGCTCGCCGACTCCGGGAACGAGCTGCGCCTCGACGATGCAGCCAAGATCGTCGGCTGCTGGAATGGCCTGGCCAAGCGCGGCTCGGCCGATCACTCCTTCGTGAGTGACCCCCTGCCGATGCGTCGAGCGGTCGCCTTCGCCGGCACCATCCGCGACTCCAAGCACATCGAGGCGCTGTTCGCGCAAACGGTGCGCGAGTATGCCGCGGCGCACGACCTCGACGACCCTGCCGGCGAGCCGGTGCTGCGCTGCGAGATCCAGCATGTCGACGGCACCTACAACGCGTTGGAGCGCAACACCCGGCTCGATTGGCTGCGGTCCGACGTGCCGGAGGACACCTGCCGCATCCTCACCAACGCGCGCTGCCTCTCCGAGGGTGTCGATGTGCCCGCGCTCGACGCGGTGATGTTCCTGTCGCCGCGCAAGTCGGTGGTCGACATCGTGCAGTCGGTCGGCCGGGTCATGCGCAAGGCCCCGGGCAAGGAGTACGGCTACATCATCCTGCCGATCGGCATCCCGGCCGGGCTGACGCCGGAGCACGCGCTGCGCGACAACAAGCGGTATGCCGCGGTGTGGGAGGTGCTGCAGGCGCTGCGTGCGCACGACGAGCGCTTCAACGCAATGGTCAACCGGATCGAGCTGGTCAAGCAGCGCGACGACAAGATCAACGTCATCGGCGTGCCGGCACCGGAGGCTGGCAGCGACTCGGATTCGGCTGACGCACAAAGGACCCTTGCGCTGACCTGGCTGGACGAGTGGCGTGAGGCGATCTATGCGAAGGTCGTCAAGAAGGTCGGCTCCCGCACCTACTGGGAGGACTGGGCCAAGGACATCGCCGACATCGCACAGCGACACATCACGCGGGTGACGGCGCTCGACGGGGGCGACCCGGCGGTGACGGATGAGTTCGACCGCTTCCTTGCTGGTCTGCGCGGCAACCTCAACGACGGCATCAGCCGGGCCGACGCAGTGGAGATGCTCGCCCAGCACCTCATCACCCGGCCGGTCTTCGACGCGCTCTTCGGCGGCTACGACTTCGCCGCCCACAACCCCGTCGCGCAGACCATGGAGCGGATGCTCGCCGCTCTCGACGAGCATGCGCTGGAGGACGAGAACGAGTCGCTGGAGCGCTTCTACGCGTCAGTGCGGATGCGGGTGCAGGGGGTCGACACGGCGGAGGGACGCCAGCGTCTCATCGTGCAGCTCTACGACACGTTCTTCGCCACGGCCTTCAAGAAGACGGTGGACAAGCTGGGCATCGTCTACACCCCGGTCGAGATCGTGGACTTCATCCTGCGCTCCGCCGACGACGTCCTCCGTGAGCACTTCGGGCAGGGCCTCACCGACGAGGGAGTGCACATCCTCGACGGCTTCGCCGGGACTGGCACCTTCTTCACCCGCTTGCTGCAGCTCGGGCTCATCGAGCCGAAGGACCTCGCGCGTAAGTATGCACACGAGCTGCACGCCAACGAGATCCTGCTGCTCGCCTACTACATCGCCGCCGTCAACATCGAGACGACCTATCAGGACCTGCGCGGTGAGCTCGGCGACCCCGGCGACTACGAGCCCTTCCCCGGCCTGATCCTCACCGACACCTTCCAGTCCTGGGAGGAGGGCGACACCCTCGACACGAGCGTCTTTGTGCAGAACAACGAGCGACTCGAGCGGCTCAAGTCGCTGCCCATCCAGGTGATCGTCGGCAACCCGCCTTACTCGTCGGGCCAGGACTCGGCCAACGACGACAACTCCAACGAGTCGTATCCCACGCTGGATGCCTCGATCCGTGACACGTATGCCGCCCGCTCCACTGCGACGAACAAGAACAGCCTCTACGACTCCTACATCCGGGCGATCCGCTGGGCGACCTTGCGAATCAAGGACCGCGGCGTCGTCGCCTTCGTGACCAACGGCGGCTGGCTGGACTCGAACACGGCGGACGGGATGCGACTCACGCTCGCGCAGGAGTGCAGCGACATCCACGTGCTCAACCTGCGCGGCAACCAACGCACCGCTGGCGAGCAGTCCCGACGCGAGGGCGGCAAGATCTTTGGCGGGGGTTCCCGCGCGACGGTGGCCGTGACCATCCTCGTCAAGGACCCGTCGCGGCCTGGGCCGGCGCGGATCCACTACACCGACATTGGTGATTACCTCAGCCGCGAGGACAAGCTGGCCAAGGTCGAAGCGGCCAGACGAGTCGCAGGACTTGAACCCGTGACGCAGATCGACCCCAACGCGCACGGCGACTGGCTCAGCCAACGACGCGATGACTTCGGCGCGTTCCTCGCCCTTACCGACAAGGAGGGTGGAGCCGCTGTGTTTAGCCTTCACTCGGGCGGACTGAAGACGAATCGCGACGCCTGGTGCTACAACTCCGGCCAGGGGGCACTCGCCCGGAGCATGCGCACGCTGGTTGCTACGTACGAGGGAGACCGAGCGATGGGCCGTCGGAGCGATAGTGCGACGGCCGACCCGACGCGAATCAGTTGGAATCGCAGCCTGTTGTCGGACCTCGATCGCGGACGGCCACGTGCTTTTAGCGACAAAGCTCTGCGTTGGGCGAAGTATCGACCCTTTGCTCACCAGCACGTCTACTTCGACCGTGCACTCAACGACATGGTCTACCGGCTCAACGAGCTGTTCCCAACGTCGGGCCACCCGAACCTCGGCTTCGTCGTGCTGGCTCCGCGAGCAGACGTCAACTCTTTTGCGTGTTCCATGGTGGATGCCATCCCCGACCTCTCCTTTTACACCGTCACGGGCCAGTTCTTCGCGCGGTGGCGGTACGAGAAGGTCAGGACCGACGAGGGGATGCTCGACCTCGTTGACGGCAGCGGCGGCGGCGAGGTGATCGACGGCTATCGGCGGATCGACAACATCACCGACCACGCGCTGACGACCTTCCGCGCGGCATACGGCGATGCGATCAACAAGGACGACATCTTCTTCTACGTCTACGGACTGCTGCACTCCCCCGACTACCGCGAGACCTACGCCGCAGACCTCAAGAAGATGCTCCCACGGATCCCGCTGGTCACCGACCCGTGGCCCTACGTCGAGGCTGGCCGGAAGCTCTCCGAGCTGCACCTCGGCTACGAGACGGTCGAGCCCTATCCCCTTGTGGGACTGGACAAGCCGGCGCCGAGCGGCGACGCGGCATACGAGCACTTCCGGGTTGAGAAGATGACGTTCGCGAAGCGGCGCGACCCCGAGACCGGCAATCTGGTCGCCGATCGGTCTGCGGTCGTCTACAACTCGCGGATCACCCTGAGTGGCATCCCCGAGCAGGCCTACCGCTACCAGCTCGGCAGCCGCTCTGCGATCGAGTGGATCATCGACCGCTACCAGGTGAAGACCGACAAGCCCTCGGGCATCGTGAACGACCCCAACGACTGGTCGCGGGAAGTGTCAGACCCGAGGTACATCATCGATCTGCTGGCTCGGATCGTCCGGGTCAGCCTCGACACGATGGCCATCGTCGACGCGCTGCCAGCGCTCGATATCCGGCCCGAGCAAACCCAGGAAACGTGAGGGTCCGATGAGCGGCTACACCGTGGTGGACGTCGAGACGACGGGGCTGTCACCGGAACACCACGACCGCATCGTCGAGATCGGGGTCGTCTATGTCTCCCACGACGGCGAGATCCAGGACCACTGGTCGACCCTGGTCAATCCGCAACGAGATGTCGGACCGACTCGGATCCACGGGATCACTGCCCGCGATGTCGCCGACGCACCGACATTCGCCGAGATCGCCCCCTATGTGCTTCGGTCCCTCTCCGGGCGCATCATCGTCGCGCACAACGCGCGGTTCGACTTGCGCTTCCTCGCCAGCGAGCTGGTCAGAGCGGGCGTGCCACTCGCTCGTCTCCCCCTCGCGGGCCTCTTCCCCATGGAGTGGTCCGCTGCCTACCTCGCTGCCTCGAGCCGGCGTCTCGTGGACTGCTGCCGGGCGTGCGGCGTCGATCTGCAGGAGGCGCACTCGGCCGGGGCCGACGCCCTCGCCACTGCGCAGCTGCTGACGTACTACCTTGGCGCGTCCACCTATCGTCCGCCTTGGCGCCGCACCCTCGAAGACTGTCGCTCCTATCCCTGGCCGGTGTTCCACGGCTCCTACGCCGAGTTGCGGATGCTGCATCGCACCGATGTCCATGCGCGTCGGGACGACGAGTGGCTCGATCGAGTCGTGTCTCGTATGCCGCGGGCCGCTGATCCACGCATCGACTCCTACCTGGCAGTGCTCGAATGGGCTCTGCTCGACGGCTTTCTGGCAGAGCACGAGAAGGACCAACTGGTCGCCGTCGCCCAGGACTGCGGGCTCACTCGCGGTCAGCTCATCGACCTGCACGGCTCATACCTGCGAGCCATGGCCGAGGTTGCCTGGGCCGATGGGGTGGTCACCGCTGACGAACGGGCGCTGCTCGGCACGGTTGCGGCATCCTTGGGGCTCTCCGCCCACGACGTCGAGAGGGCGATCCGTGACGCGGGCGCAGCGAGGACGTCAACCGCCGCCAACGCAGTGAACACGCTTGCTGCGTCTGGCATCTCGTTGGCTCGCGGAGACCGGGTCACCTTCACAGGCGACATGCGTCGCGAGCGCAGCGAGTGGGAGACGATCGCCCGACAACATGGCCTGGTTCCTGCCGGAGTGGCCAAGACGACGAAGCTCGTGATCGCTGCCGACCCCAACAGTCTGAGCGGCAAGGCCGCCAAGGCTCGCGCCTACGGCATCCCGATCGTCACCGAGGACGCCTTCGAGCGCATCGTCGCGTCGGTGGCCAACAGCGGTTAGAGCCTCTGACATGCAGACCAATGTGCGCACGCCGATGGAGATCTTCTCCATGCCCCAGCACCTTCGGGTGCCGGTCTTCCAGCGTCGCTACGTCTGGGATGCCGAGGCTCAGTGGGAGCCGCTGTGGCGGGACATCACTCGGGTCGCCGAGCAGCGACTGGCCGGCACGGCCGCCCAGCACTTCCTCGGCGCGATGGTGACCCAGTCGTCGCTGGCCGGCATGGGCGCGATCGCCAGCCACGCGATCATCGACGGCCAGCAGCGGCTCACCACACTGCAGCTCGTCCTCGACGCCGTCGCCGCAGAGCTCGAGCGCTGCGGGCTGGATCCCTTGACGGCCCAGCTCACCCACCTCACCCACAACGACACGGCATACGAGCTCGAGGAGTCCGGCCCACTCAAGCTCCAGCACGAGAACGACGACCGCGCGCCGTTCGTCGCCGTCATGACGGCGAGGCCGCCGATCGACTACGAACAGCTGCCGCCGGGGCGTGTTCGGGAGGCTCACCAGTACTTCGCCGAGCAAGCTCGCGAGTGGCTGGGTGAGGAGCCGCCGACGGAACGCGCGAGGGCCCTCGTCTCGGCCCTGACCCAGGGTCTGCAGATCGTCGTCATCTCGCTCACCGAGGGCGAGCCGTCGCAGGAGATCTTCGAGACGCTCAACGCTCGAGGCACTCCCCTCACCGCTGCCGATCTCATCAAGAACTACGTCTTCCAGCAGATTGCCGCGGTGGGTGGCGACACGCGCCGTGCCTTCACCGATCAGTGGGCCGCGCTTGAGAAGCCCTTCTGGACCCACGAGATCCGCGTTGGTCGCTACCACCTCGAGCGGCTCTCGCTCTTCCTCAACCATTGGCTCGTCGCCAAGACCGGCGAGGAGGTCAGCACACGCTCGACGTTCACCAGGTTCAAGGCCTGGTTCGAGCAGAGCGGGCTGGAGATGGCCGACGTCCTGGCCAGCCTGAGACGGCAGGCCGACCTGTATGCCGCGTGGATCGGTGCCGCCCGCACGATCGACGGCGATCTCTCGGCCGTCCCGCTCTTCGTCTACCGCACCGAGGCCGCGGACATCGAGGCGGTCAAGCCCTTGCTGCTCTGGCTCTACGACGTCGACCGACAGCTGCCCGCCGAGGTCGCCGATCGGGCCCTCCGCGACCTCGAGAGTTGGGTGATGCGACGGGCACTGCTGCGGCGCCCTGCCTCCGAGTACAGTCGGGCAGTCGCCACGCTCATCGGCGAGCTGCAGGGCGTACCCGGCTCGAACGTCGACACGGCACTCCGGGTCCAGTTGCAGCGACTCAACCGACCCGGCAACTACTGGCCAGGCGACCGTGAGGTGACGGCGGAGCTGGCGCGGGCGCCGATCTACAACCAGCCACGCGCCCGGGTACGTGCCTACCTGGAGGCGGTGGAGGATTACCTGCGCGGCTACTCCTCCGACCGCCCGCGCAGCGAGGCCCGGGTTCGGCGGGACCGGCTGACCATCGAGCACCTGCTGCCACGTGCCTGGCGCCCCGGGTGGCCGGTCGCCGATCTGGCCGCCGAGCTCGACCGAGATGCGCATGTGCACCGGCTCGGCAACCTCACGTTGATCACCCAGGCGCTCAACTCCGCGGTGTCCAACGGACCGTGGCTGGGCGCGAAGGGCAAGCGCGCGGCCCTTGACGCCAGCGCCACCCTCCTCATGACCCGAGGGCCGCGGGCCTGCGAGGTCTGGGACGAGGCCGCCATCGACCAGCGCACCCAAGCCCTCACCGACGCCCTGCTCACGATCTGGCCCGCGCCGGCGGGGCACGACCCGGAGCCGATCAAGCGCTCCGAGGACACGATCACGACCGAGGTGACCATCAAGGAGCTCGTCGCCGCAGGGCGCCTGCCGGCGGGCACGGTCCTCGTTGGGGAGCAGGGAGGCTCGGGTCGTCATGAGGCGGTAGTCACGCGTGAGGGTTTGCTGTGGCTAGCGGACACCGAGTTCGAGTACCCGTCGACGGCGGCCAAGTCCGTGCTCGGCCGGGCGGTGAACGGCTGGTCGTTCTGGCGGCTGCCCGACGGTCGACCGCTGGGCGATCTGCGCGGGACCCCACAGCGGGCGGGGGCGAGCGAACCCGAGCGGGTGGAGGAACTGTGCTCACTCGAGGGCGGTTCGCGGTTGCTCGCCGCACTCGGCGAAGCCCTTCGGCGACTGCTGCCCGACTGGCTCTCCGAGGGTGGTCAGACCTGGGCCTTGAGCGCCCTGCCTAGCACCGAGAGTCCTGCCGGCCAGCGACGCCTCTTCACCTGCAGCGTGGGCGTGCTGGAGCTGTTCTATGCCATCGAAGTGAGGGACGACGAGGGAAGCCAGCGGATCTGGGTGCTCAACCTTGACGAGCGCGCGTCGAGGGCGCTCGGCACTCCCGACGCACCCTCGGACGAGGTCTTCGTGCTGCGCCCTGGGCAGTATCGGGCTGCCGCCGACATCGTGCGCCTCGTCGTGGACGAAGCGGATGTCGGCGGGGTGTTAGCGGACGAGGACGTGATCGTCGCCGCCCGGGCGCTGGCCGTGCGGCTCTATCCATCGGGGCGGACACCGTTCGGTAGATTCCACAGCGGGCTCCTCACGGAAGTAGCGCTCGCTGCCGCTACTCCTGCGGCGCCGAGTTGGTGAATGCACCGGCGCGCCCACGTCGTCGTCCCGTGCCAGTCACCAACGAGAGCGACCACGCTCATGCCCGCCTCCCCTCCGTCCACCGACGATAGGCCCGGAAGTGCCACGGCGCCCGACCGAAAGTCCACACTCGACGCACTTCCGGCCGGCCACCCCGAGCGAGCCTGACCGAAAGTCCACACTCGACGCAGTTGCGGTTGCCCGCCCCCCGACACCCATGCCGCCGGCCGGGCATCGCTCATCGCGGATCACCGGCCACAGGGGTTGATCCACGAGACCTCGGTGAATGGCGCGAAGTCGGAGTCGGCGCTCGCCACCGGAACCCCGAATTGGGCTGCGAGAGCGGCGAGCTGAGCGTCCGGCATGAGATTGCCGGTGAGGCCACGGTCGCTGACCAGACGACGCATGATCTGCCACGTACCCGCGGTCAGATCCGGCAGCCAGGTGGCCGGCGCGGCCAACCAGTCATCCACGAAGCCCACCGCTTCGGCAGCGGTCAGCGGGTTGGCCATCGCTCGGGGATGGGTGCTGATCCGCAGGAAGGCGCCGATCGCCTGCCACGGCAGCCCGACGCGAACCTCACCGTTGAGATGCTCTTCGAGGAAGGCCTTGGCGACGGCGTGCTGCGGGGACGTCTCGTCAACGGCATACAGCAGCAGGTTCGCGTCGAGGATCATGCGTCGTCGAGCAGGTCGAGGACCTCGGCGACGTTCGAGACGTCGATGCGCGCGCCGAGTGCGGCGGTGCGCTGCCGGAAGGGCGCGCGCTCCGAGCGCTGCTGCAGACCACGTCGGGCGAGGCTGACGATCGCGTCGCTGGTGCCGAGCCCCTCCTCGCGCCGCAACCTCGCCACCTCAGCCTCGAGGTCGGGTGTGAGGTTGACCGTCGTCCGCATGAGCCAATGCTCCACCGATGATGCAGTGAGGCCGCATCAGTGATGCGCTCTGCCATCTGGCGTGGAGTTTGGAGGTGAAGAACGTGGAGTGTGGTGGCGATTCAGGTGGAGATCGGTGGCAGCCGGCGCCTAGTAGTTCGCCGGGCCTGCGGAGAACGGATTCACGACGGCCAGTCCGTCGACCGCAGCGAAGTCAGCAATGTTTCGAGTCGCCAGCGTGAGGGTGCCCGAGAGGCAGATGCCGGCGATCTGGGCGTCCGCCAGGGACATCGGCCGACCGGTCGCGTGCGCCGCGACCAACACCGACGCTGTCTGACGCGACGCCGCGAGGTCATAGGGAACAATCGTCTCAGCGAATCCGTCAACCAGGGCCGCCCACCGGCGCTGGAGCTCGCGTCGCCGCCGCCCCGTCGGCAGTAACCCGATACCGCGCTCGATCTCCTCGACGGTGACGACGCAGATGGTCAATTCGGAAGCGGAAAGACGCTCCGCCCACGCGAGGACGGCCGGGTGGGGAGAGTCCTTCATGAACTCCGAGACGACGTTGGTATCAGCGATGATCACGCGAGGTCGACCGGTCGGGGCTGGTCAGTCCGGCGCGGCAGCTCGAGGTCGACCTCGCCGACCGCCGCGACCTGCGCACGGAGGGCCAAGAGGATGTTGCGGTCAGGCGCATTGACCGCTGCCTGCAGGATGGCTCGCACCTCGGCTTCGACAGACCTGCCGTGCTGGGCCGCGCGCCCCCGCAGCCGGGCGTGCGTGCCCTCGTCGAGTTGCCTGATCGTCAACGTCGCCATCGGACCTCCTCTGACAGCAATGCTAGCACTGTCAGGTGGTGGCAGCATCACGAAAGGCGCCGAGCGGCATACGCGCTCAGCGTGCTCGTACTGGTGGCAGCTCAGGCACGTGATGAACGCGTTCGCGCTCCCACGAGTGCCGAGCTGAACAGCGTCTGTCACCCTCAACGCCTGGCCTGGGACCTAGACCTGAGGACTCGTACTTGACGGTCGGGCGCCGGGGTCAGCGCTCGCCTCTACGTGCCGGAGTCCCACGGGTTGAGGCATCGGACGCCGAGCGGTTCGAAGTGCCGCACGTTGCGGGTGACGACCGTCATCTCCGCGGCCTCGGCTATCGCGGCGATGAGGGCGACATGGAGCGGCGCCTGGTCCAGGACCGGGTAGGTCGCCAGGATCCGTGCGGCCGGCAGGTCGAAGGCCAGGACCCGGTCGGCAAATGCCGGCAGGACCCGCTCGGCGAACCACCGGCGCAGGATCTCCCCCTGCGCCGCGTCCGACCGCTCCTTGGCGACGACACCCCGCTCGAGCTCGGCGATGGTCAGGGCCGTCACGAACTGGTCGGCCACCGGGATGGCGGCCGTCCACGCCTCCACCGCCGGATGCCGTCCACGCACCCGCAACGCCGACACCACGTTGGTGTCCAGCACATACCTCACAGCTTCGCAGTCCTCGCCGTCAGACCGAGCCGCTCGGGCTCGAACTCGATCTCGGCGCCCTCGTCCATGCTCAGCAGGTCGAGGATCGTGACCGGCTCGCGGGCCAGCGCCTCGGCGAGGATCTCCCGAGCCTCGGCCTCGACCGAGCGGTGGTGCTGCTCGGCGAGCGCACGTAGCGCGGCCTTGGTCCCGGCGGGCAAGTTCCGGATAAGGATCTGTTCCATCGCCACACCTCCGATATCAGGCTGATGATATCACCGCGTCAGGTCGAGTACTGTCGCGCGCCCGGACTCGACGACGAAGGGCGACGAAGGGCCCCGAGCGGCATACGCGCTCGGGGCCCTCGTGCTGGTGGCAGGTCAAGGATTCGAACCTTGGAAGCTTTCGCGACGGATTTACAGTCCGGCCACTCCGGCAACGCCACCTGCAACTCCCAAGTGCCGAGTGGCGATTCCTCACCAGTTCCTCACCGACCCTAGGTGCAGGGTCTCTCGGGGTAGGCGGCGCGATCTGCTCCAACGCCTGGATCTGGCTCTTCTCATCGACCAAGATTGCGTTCTCCGGCGGATTCACGTACAGGCCAACGACGTCGGTGACCTTGGCCACCAGTTCCGGGTCGGTGGAGAACTTGAACGTCTCACACCGCCAGGGCGGGACTCCGTACTCGCGCCAGGCCCGAGCGATCGTGGCGTTACCCAAACCCAGGTGCCTGCCCAGCAAACGGCTGGGCATGGCCAGGATGAAGTCGATCTGCAGGCAGGAAGAGGCTTACGGAGGGCGAAGGTCGAGCCCCGCAGCGCAAGGGCCCAACCACCGGCTGCCGCGCCGCAAGCGCGGCCTTGAGCGGGCGTCGCCCTCGCCGTCGCCTGCGCGCCCTCGTCCCAGGAGGTCGCCCGGTCACTATCGTGGGTGACGCCAATACCGGCATACGGTGCGGTGCGCATCGAAGGGGAGGGGTGTCGCGGTCATATGGATGTCTTCAAGGTCCATGAGCGCCTCATCGCTGACTACCGATCGTTCACCTCCGGCTCGGTGCCCGTTCGGGACCGGCGCATCAGCACCTACGTCGAGAACCAGCTCGACGACGGAATCCAATGGCCAGAGCCGTGGCTGAGCTTGAACCCCAGTTTCGAGTCAGGGGGAACCGTCGCCGAGCTGGTGGCGGACGGGCTGCTGCACCCGGAGTGCGAGCGGATCTTCCGCGCCAAGTCGGACGAGAACGACAGTGGGACAACACTGTCGCTCTACCGGCATCAGCGCGACGCCATCCAGGCGGCCCGGACAGGCAAGTCCTACGTCCTGACCACCGGCACCGGATCGGGCAAGTCCCTGGCCTACATCGTGCCGATCGTGGACCGGGTCCTGCGCGCGAAGGACGAGCCTGGTGCCACGGTCACATCAGGCGTGAAGGCGATCGTGGTCTACCCCATGAACGCATTGGCCAACTCCCAGCTCTTCGAGCTGGAGAAGTTCCTCCGCTACGGCTACCCAAAGGGCCGCGAGCCGGTCACCTTCGCCAGGTATACCGGCCAGGAGAACGAGGACGCCCGGCGGCGGATCCTCGCTGACCCGCCCGACATCCTCCTTACCAACTACGTCATGCTCGAGCTTGTCCTGACGCGCCCGGACGAGCGCAATCACCTGATCCGAGCCGCCCGTGACCTGAGGTTCCTCGTCCTGGACGAGCTGCACACCTACCGGGGGCGGCAGGGAGCGGACGTCGCGCTGCTTGTCCGGCGACTTCGCGACGCCTGCTCATCCCCTCGGTTGCAGGTCGTCGGGACCTCAGCAACGATGGCGTCAGGCGGTTCGGTCGCCGACCAGAAGGTCGCGGTTGCCGACGTCGCCACCCGCCTCTTCGGCGATGCCGTCACCCCTGACCTCGTCATCGGCGAGACGCTGACCCGCGCAACCACTGCCGGCAGCGCGCCGCCCGCTGAGCTGGCACAGTCGGTGCGATCAACCCTGGCCACCTCGCACCCCACGACCTATGCCGAGTTGCGCGCAGACCCGCTCGCCGCGTGGGTCGAGTCGACTTTCGGCCTCGACGTTGAGCCAGAGTCCACGCGGCTCGTTCGGCGCATCCCAACGACCGTGGCCAAGGCCGCGTTCGCGCTCGCTCAGGAGGCGCGAGTCGACCGCGAGGACGCCGAAGCAGCTATCCGTAGCGTTCTGCTCGCTGGTTCACAGGCAAAGGACCCCTCGACGAGCCGCCCGTTGTTCGCGTTCCGGTTGCACCAGTTCCTGTCCAAAGGCGACACCGTCCACGTCTCCCTTGAGCCGGAAGACATCCGGCACATCACCTCGACTTACCAGCAGCGTGTCCCCGGCCATCGGGAGAAAGCCCTCCTGCCGTTGGGGTTCTGCCGCGAGTGCGGCCAGGAGTATGTCGTCGTCGCCAAGGCAACTCGCCAAGGAGTCTCGACGTTCGTCCCTCGCCAGGACGCCGACGCCTCCGGAGGCGACGCGATCACCGGATACATCTACGTCTCCTCGGATCTGCCGTGGTCGGTGACACCGCTCGACTTCGGACGCCTCCCGGAGCACTGGGTGACGACGGGGGACTCGGGGGAGTACGAGGTCTTACCCAACAAGGCCAAATACCTCCCCGAAGAGGTGTGGGTCGCCGAAGACGGAACCCTCTCCGCGCCCGGGACTGGTCTGCGGTGCTGGTTTGTCTCGACGCCCTTCACGTTCTGCATGCGGTGCCGTGTTTCGTACGAACAGGTCCGAGGCAACGACTACGCCAAGCTCGCCACACTCGACCGGGAGGGTCGTTCCTCGGCTGTCAGCCTCATCGGCGCAAGCATCGTTCGGTCCCTTCGGGAGGTCCCATCGGGGGACCTCCCGGTGAAGGCACGGAAGCTGCTGACCTTCGTCGACAATCGGCAAGACGCCTCGCTCCAGGCGGGCCACTTCAACGACTTCGTCCAGGTCAGCCAGCTCCGGGGAGCGCTGCACCGGGCCACGGGAATCAACGCGCAAGGCCTGACCCATGAGTCGGTGGCTCAGCAGGTCACCGCTGCCCTCGGTCTGGGACTGGCTGAGTATGCCGCGAATCCAGGCGCACAGTTCACCGCCCGCAGCTTGGCCGAGAAGGCCCTGCGCGCCCTCGTCGAGTACCGGCTCTACGCCGACCTGCGCCGAGGCTTCCGGATCACCATGCCGAACCTGGAACAGACCGGGCTGCTGCACGTGCGTTACCTCGACCTGTCCGAGATCGCCAGCCACACCGAGTCCTGGGTCGGCACAATGCCGGCACTTCGCGAGTGCGACGCTGGGCTACGCGAGGAGCTGGCCCGCATCCTCCTGGATGAGCTGCGCAAGGTCCTCGCCATCGACGTGGACTGCCTGACCCAGACAGGATTCGAGCGACTCGTCCGTGAGTCCAGTCAGCACCTCACCGGGCCGTGGTCGCTCGGCGACGGCGAACAACTGACCGAGCCTGGCACGGCATACCCCGGCCCATCCGGACGCGGTCGACGCTCCCCCGCCGACCTCTTCATCTCTGGTCGCTCGGCCTTCGGCTCCTACCTGCGTCGCGAAGGGGTTGGCCTCGGCCGGGGCCTGACCACTGACGATGCCCAACGCGTCATCGGGGACATCTTCCGCGTCCTTGAGCGCACCGGCTTGCTGACAGTCACCGATGACCGGGATGGCATTCCCGGGTATCAGATCAAGGCGTCGACGATTCTGTGGGTGGCCGGAGACGGCTCGAAAGGCGCCGACGACCCGCTGCGCAAATCCCTCCACAGCGACCTGACCGTTCGCGTCAACCCCTTCTTCAAGGACCTCTACAAGCGCATGGCCCTCAGCCTGGGCGGGCTGCATGCCAAGGAGCACACCGCGCAGGTCCCGCCCGACCTGAGGGAGGAGCGCGAGGAGGAGTTCCGCGAAGGCAGGCTGCCGTTGCTCTACTGCTCCCCCACGATGGAGCTCGGCGTCGACATCGCCGATCTCAACGCGGTCGGTCTGCGCAACGTCCCTCCCACGCCGGCGAACTACGCACAGAGATCCGGCCGTGCCGGCCGGTCCGGTCACCCGGCACTGGTCGTGACCTACTGCGCCACCGGCAACGCCCACGACACCTACTACTTCCGTCACTCCCAAGACATGGTGGCCGGATCCGTCGCCCCACCTCGGCTCGACCTGGCCAACGAGGACCTTGTCCGATCGCACGTCCACGCGATCTGGCTCGCCGAGACCGGGCAGTCGCTGAAGTCGAAGATCACCGACCTCGTCGAAGCGACCGGAGACGCCCCGACACTGACGCTCTACCCGGACATCTGGCGCGCCTTCACCGAGCCGGAGGTCGGCCCGCGAGCGACGCGGCACGCCGAGGACGTCGTCGATGTCCTGCGCTCCACCTGGGGAGGGAGCTCCACACCGGTGTCCTGGTGGTACGACGGCTGGGTCGCCGATCAAGTCACCAAGGCCCCGCAGAGTCTCGACAGGGCCTTGGAACGGTGGCGCACCCTCTACCGAACCGCGCGCCTGGAGTATGCCGAGCAGAGCCGGCTCGCCATCGACCCCAAGGCGAACAGACAGCAGCGAGAATCCGCAGCGCGCAGGGCCTACGACGCCCGTCAACAGCTCGACCTTCTGGCGAACGAGACGTCGGAGCGGAACCAGAGCGACTTCTACTCCTACCGCTATCTCGCCTCCGAGGGGTTCTTGCCGGGCTACTCCTTCCCGCGCCTCCCACTGGCGGCATACATCCCTGGCCGGCGCGGCCCCAAGCGTCAGCCTGACGGGACGTACCTGCAGCGCCCCCGGTTCCTTGCCATCAGCGAGTTCGGTCCCGGGGCGCTGATCTACCACGAAGGGGCGCGCTATGAGGTGATGCGGGTGCAACTGCCGCGCAACGCCGAGATCGGCACAGAGACCGAAGAAGCACGCCGATGCGAGGCCTGCGGATACCACCACGCCGTCGGCGCCGGCACCGACGTGTGCGACAACTGCCACGCCAAGCTCGGCGCGAAGACCTACGGGCTTCTGCGCCTGCAGACCGTCTTCACCCGTCGGCGCGAGCGGATCAGCAGCGACGAGGAGGAGAGGCGCCGATCCGGCTTCGAGCTGGAGACGGCATACCGGTTCCACGACCACGGCGACCGCCCCGGCCGACTCGACGCCGAGGCCGACAACGATGGGGCGACCGTCGCCGGACTCTCTTACGGCGACAGCGCGACCGTGCGCGTCGCCAACGTGGGCCGTCGCCGCCGCAAGGGCAGCGAGACCCGCGGCTACTGGCTCGACCTCGTCGAGGGACGATGGCTGACCGAGAAGGCCGGCGACGAGAAGACCGGCGCGACCAACCCCGTCGACACCGACAACCTCGACGCCGCAGAAGACGTCGCCCACAAAGCCCGTGTCATCCCCTACGTCGAGGACCGCCGCAACATCCTCACCCTCCGCCTCACCGCACGCGTCGACGACATCACCGCGACAACTCTTCGCTACGCACTCGAACGGGGCATAGAGGCCACCTTCCAGCTCGAGGACAGCGAGCTGATCAGTGAACCCCTCCCCGACCTGGATTCGCGGGGTCGGATGCTGCTCACCGAGTCAGCCGAGGGTGGCCCCGGGGTCCTGCGGCGGCTCGTCGCCGAGCCAGGGGCGCTCGCACGGGCCGCTCGCACTGCTCTGCAGATCGCACACTTCCACCCCGAGACCGGCACCGACCTCGACCACGCCGACGGCGCCACTGAGCGTTGTGAGCAGGCCTGCTACGACTGCCTGCTCAGCTACGGCAACCAATACTGGCACTCCCTCATCGACCGGCACGCCGTCCGTGACCTCCTGATGCTCCTGGCTGGCAGCGCAGTCACCGCAGGCGCCGGCGGTTGCACCCGTGGTGAGCAACGCACCATCCTCGACTCGCTCGCCGATTCAAGCCTCGAACGACGATTCGTCACATGGCTCGACGAGCGCGGCCTGCGGCTGCCCGATCACGCCCAAGTCACCGTCACGGCGGCCCGCGCTCGTCCTGACCTGGTCTACGACCTACGGGACGGACGAGTCGCGGTCTTCATCGACGGCCCGGTCCACGACACCGCCCGACAGCGCGACCGGGACGCGGCTGCCGAGGAGCGGCTCGTCGACGCCGGCTGGTTTGTCGTGCGGGTCCGCTACGACCAAGACTGGGACGTCGTCATACGCCGTCATCCATCGGTCTTCGGGACTGCCCACGACCCGACCGCGACGAAGTGAACCGACACAAGGAGCACCGTTGACCACGTCGTATGCCGTCGGCTCACTTGTCCACGCCCGAGGACGCGAGTGGGTGGTCCTGCCGGAGACGACGAACGACTTCCTCGTGCTGCGGCCGCTGGGCGGCGGCGCGGATGACGTCGCCGGCGTCTTCCCTTGGGAGGGCGTGCGTCCGGCCACGTTCCCGCCGCCGAGCCCGGACGACCTCGGCGACGCCTCAAGCGCCGGCCTCCTGCGGACCGCGCTGCGTGTGGGGTTCCGATCCTCGGCGGGCCCGTTCCGCTCCCTCGCGAGCATCGCCGTGGAACCTCGCGCCTACCAATACGTGCCGCTCATGCTGGCGTTGCGACTCGACCCGGTCCGGCTGCTCATCGCTGACGACGTGGGCGTCGGCAAGACCATCGAGACCGGCCTGATCGCTCGTGAGCTCATCGCCCAGGGCGACGTCCAGCGGTTCGCGGTGCTCTGCTCCCCGGCCCTTGCCGAGCAGTGGCAGCGGGAGATGTCCGAGAAGTTCGGGCTCGACGCCGAGCTCGTTCTCACATCGACCGTCCGTCGTCTTGAGCGCGGGCTCATGATGAACGAGTCCCTGTTCGACCGTCATCCCTATCTCGTCGTCTCGACGGACTTCATCAAGTCCCCCACCCGCCGACACGAGTTCCTCAACCACTGCCCGGAGCTCGTCATCGTTGACGAGGCTCATACTTCAGTCTCGGACGGTGGCGGTGGCGGCCGGCATCGTCATCAGCGACATGAACTGCTCCGCGATCTCGCGAAGGATCGGAGCAGGCACCTCATCCTCGTCACCGCCACTCCCCACTCGGGCAAGGACGAGGCCTTTCGCAACCTTGTCGGCCTGCTGGACCCGGCGCTTGCCACCATCGATCTCGAAGACGTGGCGGGCCGGCAACGGCTGGCCCAGCACTTCGTCCAGCGTCGCCGAGCGGACATCCGGCACTTCATCGACCAGGACACGGCCTTCCCGTCCGACCGGCAGACCCACGAGGCCCCGTACGAGCTCACCCCGCAGTACCGCGCGCTCTTCGACCACGTCCTCGACTACGCCCGCGAACAGGTCCGCGACACCGACGGAGGCTCCGTGCGACAACGCGTTCGCTGGTGGTCGGCCTTGGCTCTTCTGCGAGCGCTGGCCTCCTCCCCGCGCGCAGCCGCATCCACCTTGCGCACCCGGGCAGCGGCGGCCGAGGCCGTCGATGTCGACGAAGCCGACGCGCTGGGGCGAGCCGCCGTGATGGACACCTCGGATGACGAGGCTCTCGAGGCGGCCGACGCCACTCCCGGCGCGGACAGCGATCCCGCCGACGACGCCAGCGGCCAGAGCCCCCACCGCCGTCGGCTGCTCGCGATGGCTCGTCAGGCATCAGCCCTCGAGGGGCCAGCCCACGACCGCAAGCTCGTCAAGCTGACGGCCGAGGTCAAGGCCCTTCTCGCCGACGGCTACGACCCGATCGTCTTCTGCAGGTTCATCGACACCGCAGAGTATGTCGCCGGGCACCTCGACGTCGCACTCGGAAGTGCAACCAAGGTTGCCGCTGTCACGGGAATGCTCCCGCCCGCCGAGCGTGAGCAACGGATCAAGACCCTCACGGCCAGCGATGGCCGCCATGTTCTCGTCGCGACCGACTGTCTGTCCGAAGGCGTCAACCTTCAGGACGCCTTCCAAGCCGTCGTCCACTACGACCTTGCGTGGAACCCCACCCGGCATGAGCAACGAGAGGGGCGCGTCGACCGGTTCGGCCAACGGGCAGACACGGTCAGAGCGGTGACGATCTACGGCACGGACAACCGCATCGACGGAATCGTCCTGGACGTCCTCATCCGGCGGCACCAGGCCATCAGCAAGGCGACCGGGGTCCTCGTCCCGGTCCCCGACAGCTCGAACGCCGTTGTCGAGGCACTCCTGGAGGGGGTCCTCCTGCGTGGCCGCGACTCCGCGCAGCTCGAGCTCGACCTCAAGCTGGGCCAACAGACCGAACGGCTCCACCGGGAATGGCAGTCCGCCGCCGAGGCTGAGACCCGGTCGCGCACGAAGTACGCCCAGGGGGGCATCCACCCCGAGGAGGTCGCCACAGAGGTCGCGGAGATCCGGCGGGCTCTTGGTGACAACCGCGAGATCGAGGCCTTCACGGCCGAGACCCTCCGTGCGCTAGGTGCGGCTGTCACTCCAACCCCGGACGGCTTCGCAGCCGCCACCGCCATGCTGCCGCTGGGCGTTCGCGATGCTTTGCCTCTCGGCCACCCTGAGCCCCTCGCCTTCCACCGCCAGCCGCCAGCCCCCCGCGCGCACGCCATCCTCGACCGAACTGACCCGGCGGTCTCCGCCATCGCGAGGTTCGTGCTTGATGCAGCCCTTGACCCGGCCATCGACCCCACGGCCAGGCCCGCGCGCCGGGCTGGCATCATCCGCACTCGCGCCGTCACGATGCGGACGACGATGCTGTTGACTCGTCACCGCTTCCACGTCGACGTCCCCGGACGCGGGGGCATCCGCCAGATCGTTGCCGAGGAGGCGCGCATCGTGGCCTTCCGCGGATCGCCGGAAGCTGCCGACTGGCTCACCGACGCCGAGTCCGAGGCTCTCCTTGCCGCGGTCCCAGACGCGAACATCCCCGCCGACCAGGCCGTCGGCCAGACCGCCCGGGTCATCAACCAGCTCGAGGCTCTGAGCGGTCATCTCGACGAGCAAGCCGACCGCCTCGCCGAACGACTCCTCATGAGTCATCGTCGAGTCCGCGCCGGTGCGGGCGCCGCCCGCCGCGGGCTCGACGTCCGAGCCCAGAAGCCCGCCGACATCCTCGGCGTCTACATCTATCTTCCGATTCCCAGTGGGGTGTGAGGACTATGCCGATCAGCCAAAGCGACGTTGGCGCCTGGGTCGTCAAGGGCGACTCGGGCCACTTGTGGGACTACGAGGCGAAGGCTCGCGACGAGGGCTGGGCCGGAGGCACTTGGGTGCCGATGACCTGGAGCCTGGGAGACACCTACCGCAACGGGCTCATCGCCGCGGACGACCCCATCGTGCTGTACGTCCACGGCCAAGGCGATGCCGGAATCGTGCAGATCGGTCGAGTCACGTCGATGTCGAGCCGGGGGGTGTGGGACCCGAAGTACGTTCTCGACCTCGACAAAGGGTCGCAGCTGCGGCCGTTCGTCCACTTCGACGGCCTCGTGCTCCGCAAGCCCGTATCCCGGGCTGACCTGGTCGCCCATCTGGGCCAGTCCGAGCTGATCCGCGCACCCCAGATGACCAACCCGACGTACTTCACCCCTGAGGAGGTCGACATGCTGATCACGCTCATCTCGGCGCCAGACATGCGAACCTTCGCCTGGGCCATGCGGCCGACCACTGGCACCTGGCCCTGATGGCCGGCGACTTCACGACCGTCCGAACGGTCGGCGGGCTCCTGCCGCCGGACCTCCTCGGCCGGGTCATCGCCGCCGACAGCGCGCTGGGCGGTCTCACCCCGTCGGACTACCACCTCGGCGGCGGGGAGAGCCCACGCGAGGCTGCCAACCGCGCCTGGTCCTACCTCACCGGGGTCTGGGCCACGTTCACCGCGGCCCGCGAGAAGCTCGCCGCGACCGACCCGGCCGTCGGCCTGACTCGCGAGCGCTGGCTGCTGCTGCTGTTCCGCGAGCTCGGCTACGGTCGCCTCACGGCGACCCCGGCCGGCGGTCTCCACGTCGGCGACCGAGCCTTCCCGCTGTCTCACCTCTGGGGGTCGGTCCCGATCCACCTGCTCGGCTGGGGGGTCGAGCTCGACAGGCGAACCAAGGGCGTCCCGGGCGCGGCCGAGCGCGCCCCGCACGCGATGGTCCAGGAGCTGCTCAACCGCTCCGACGAGCACCTGTATGCCGTCGTGTCCAACGGGCGCGCCCTGCGCCTCCTGCGCGACTCGACCTCGCTGTCTGGCCAGTCCTACGTCGAGTTCGACCTCGAGGCGATGTTCGACGGGGAGGTGTTCTCCGACTTCGTGCTCCTCTTCCTCCTCCTGCACCAGTCCCGCGTCGAGGTCCTCGAAGGCGGCGGACCGCCCTCCGACTGCTGGCTCGAGCGTTGGCGCACGACCTCCATCGAGTCTGGCACCCGGGCCCTCACCCTGCTGCGCGACGGGGTCCAGCAGGCCATCGAGGTCCTCGGCACCGGGTTCCTGCGCCACCCGGCCAACGCCGACCTGCGCGGCCGCCTCGCCGACGCCACCTTGTCCATCGAGGACTACCACCGGTCCCTGCTGCGGCTGGCCTACCGGCTGCTGTTCCTCTTCGTCGCCGAGGACCGCCAGGCCCTGCACACCCCCGGCGCCGACCCCGCCGCCCGAGCCCGGTATGTCGACTACTTCGGCACCGCCCGGCTGCGTCGTCTCGCGCTGCGCCGGCGCGGCACCAAGCACGCCGACCTCTGGCTGGCCCTCAACGTCGTCATCGACGCGCTCGGCCGCGAAGGAGGCCGCCCTGAGCTCGCCCTGCCCGGCATCGGCGGCCTCTTCGACCACAGCCCCGTCGACGTCGTCACCGGGCATCAGCTCGCCAACGACGCGCTCCTGGCCGCCGTCCGCCACCTCAGCGTCGTCCAGCCCAAGGGGCAGCCCAAACGCACCGTCGACTACCGCAACCTCGGCGCCGAGGAGCTCGGCAGCATCTACGAGTCGCTCCTCGAGCTCGTCCCGAGGCACGACGGCGTCGAGCAGGCCTTCACGCTGGTGTCCCTCGCGGGCAACGACCGCAAGACGAGCGGCTCGTACTACACGCCGACCTCGCTCATCGACCTCGTCCTCGACGAGACCCTCGACCCGCTCCTCGACGAGGCGGAGAAGGCCGCGGACCCCGAGGCCGCGCTGCTCGCCATGCGGGTCTGCGACCCGGCGTGCGGGTCCGGCCACTTCCTCGTCGCCGCGGCCCGCCGCATCGCCGAGCGGCTCGCCACTGCCCGCACCGGGGAGGTCGACCTCACCCCGACCGATGTCCAGGACGCCCTGCACGATGTCGTCGCGACGTGCATCTACGGCGTCGACCTCAACCCCCTGGCGACCGAGCTGGCCAAGGTCAGCCTCTGGCTGGAGGCGATGCGCCCCGGTCGGCCCCTGTCCTTCCTCGACGCGCACCTCAAGGTCGGCAACTCGCTGCTTGGCGCCTCCCCCGCGCTCGTCCGCGACGGGGTGCCCGACGACGCCTTCGCCCCACTCGACGGCGACGACAAGAAGGTCGCCGCGCTCCTCAAGAAGCAGAACGCGCGCGAACGGGCCGGGGCGGACTCGCTCTTCGGCCTCGAGCAGATCCCAGTGAGCAACGCGGCGCTGCGCAACGAGCTCGCCGTCGCTCACCTCGCCGCGGCGGGGAGCCTCGGCGACGTCCACGCCGCCAGGCAGCGGTATGCCGCCTACCTCGCCTCACCCGAGCTGGCCCGGCAGCGCCTCGAAGCCGACGCCTGGTGCGCCGCTTTCGTCCAGCCCCAGCAGGCTCACTCGGTGCCGATCACCACCGCGACGGTCCGTGCGGCAGCCGAGGGAACCCTCACGGACGACGCGGCCCGGCACGTTCAGGCGCTCGCGGTCGAGTATCGGTTCTTCCACTGGTACCTGGAGTTCCCCGACGTCTTCAACGTCTCCCCGGCGACGACGAGCGCGCCGAACGGCTGGCGCGGAGGATTCACCGCCATGGTCGGCAACCCACCGTGGGAACGGATCAAGCTCCAGGAGCAGGAGTTCTTCGCCCAACGCGACGCGCGGGTGGCGCAGGCCCCGAACGCAGCCGCCCGCAAGCGGCTCATCGCGGCCCTCACCGACACGCAGCCGACCCTCGCGGCCCAGTGGCGGGCTGCAAGCCGACAGTCGGAGGCAACGAGCCACCTGCTGCGCAAGTCGGGCCGCTACCCGCTGTGCGGCGTCGGGGACGTCAACACCTACAGCGTCTTCGCCGAGCTCTTCCGTTCGACGATCGCCCACGACGGGCGGATGGGGATCATCACCCCGACGGGCCTGGCGACCGACGCGACGACCGCGGCCTTCTTCGCCGACACCGTCAAGCACAAGCGGCTCGTGAGTTTCCTAGACTTCGTCACCGGGACGAGGATCTGGAGCGGCATAGGCCACAACCGCTTCCGTTTCGCGGTCAGGTCGATCACGGGCGGCTCGCCGGCTGGGGAGGTGGTTTTGGCGTTCGACAACCGCCACCCCGATGACCTGATCGCTGCCGGCGCCACGTTCACACTCGCAGCCCACGAGATCCTCCTCCTCAACCCGAACACCGGGACGCTGCCGATCTTCGCAAGCCGGAAGGACGCCGAGATCACCCTCGGCATCTACCGGCGCCACCCCGTGCTCATGAACGACGCCGACGGAACGAACCCCTGGGGGCTGCGCTTCGGCACCCTCTTCCACATGACCAACGACTCGGGCCTGTTCCGGACGGCCGACGAGCTACGGAACGAGGGCGCGGTTTTCGACGGATGGGGCTGGGTCAAAGAATCCCAGCGCTGGCTGCCGCTCTACGAGGCGAAGATGCTTACGCACTACGACCACCGTTTCTCCACTTACGAGAGCCTTTCGGATGGGTACGCGGGCACCGCATTGCCACGGCTCACCGACGCGCAGCACGACGAGCCCGACAAGGAGCCGCTGGCGCGGTACTGGGTCGCCGCGACCGATGTCGACAAAGCAAGCGATGAATGGTGGGATCGGGATTGGTATCTTGGTTGGCGTGACATAACCAATGCAGGCAACGAGCGGACCTTTGTTTGCAGCGTCCTGCCCAGGTCGGCCGTGGGCAATAGCCTCGCTCTAGCGCTCCCCGCCCAGCCAACCGGCGTTGTCCTCCTTCAGGCAATCTGGTCAAGTTACGTGTTCGACTTCGCGGCGCGCCAGAAGAGCAGCGGATCACACATGAACTACTTCACCGTGAAGCAGTTGGCGTGCCCAGTGCCCGCGGCTTTGGTTGGCTCACTTCCTGGCGTCAGTGCTGACTCGTGCGGCAACTGGATACGACTTCGTGTACTGGAGCTGGCATGCACTTCTTGGAGTATCGCGGCATACGCGTCTGATGTCGTCCCACTCCCTGCGGGTGCCGATCCGGGGCCACCGTTTCGCTGGGCGCCGCAGCGGCGCGAACAGCTGCGGGCCGAGCTCGACGCGGCGATGTTCCACCTCTACGGCCTGGCCCGCGACGAGGTGGAGCACGTCATGGACTCGTTCTTCGTCGTCCGCAAGTACGAGATGCGCGACCACGGCGAGTTCCGCACCAAGCGGCTCATCCTTCAGATCTACGACGCGATGTCCGACGCCGCGGCGAGGGGCGGGGTCTACCTCAGCCCGCTCGACCCGCCGCCCGGTGAAGGCCCCCGGCATCCCGCCCGTCAGGAGAGTTGACTCCGGCCTGATCCAGGTTGAGAGACGCCGCCGACGGTCAACGCTGGGAACGTCATGTCGTCCGCGAGAGACGTCACCCCTTCGAGGATCAGCTGGGGGGACTTCGAGAGGTCCAGCGAGTGGCATCTGATCCGGACCTGTCTGCCTTTCACGTCGTGGTTGGCGGGCTGTTCAGAACCCTTCGCGTAGACCAGATGGCCCTCGGCGACACCGAGGACGGTGCAGTAGGCGAGCATCTGGTAAAGATCCGCATTGGGGAAGCCGGCAGGCCTCTCCGCCTGGTGTGTGAGAACTCCCATCGTCACCACCAGCCCCACGCCCCTCACCAGCAACACGCCGACCGCCACCCCACGTTGGCGCAGGCCACAGCCCTACAACCCGACTTTGCCGAGGCCCTGGAGCGCACCCCGCCTGACCCTTCGCGCTGGTGTCCATGCCGTCTGCGTTGACGACGACTACCTACCCGGGACAGTCGAGGCGCATGGGCTTAAGGTATGGTTGTGCGATCCATCCTGACCAAGACCGAACAGTCCCTGGCCGAAGAAGTTGTCACAGTTCTGGCACCCGAGGAACTGGGGCTCTTTAGGGAACTGGTCTCCACGCCGAGTCCTTGGGAGCGACTGCGGGGCCGCTCTGTTGGCTTCGGGATCGACATCCCTTGGGACTCATTGTCCCCCGCGATCGCGCTGCTGTCCTCGTGGGGCCTAGGTGTCGCTCAGGGAGCTCTTGACGACGCACTGAAAGAGCGAATCCGAACGATCTTCTCGCGCGTACGGACTCGGGAAAACAGGCGCGCGGCGGCGGAACTTCCACCCATACCTAGCCAGCCTGTCGGCGAGGAGGACCTGCGACTTGCTCTGTTGAAGTACGGGATAGCACTTAATCTGACACCTGACGAGTCGCAAGCAATAGCAAATGCGATCTTGACTCTGCTGAAGAGAGACGGACATTGCTCATAGATACGCGGAGTAGCATTCGCTTCTCACGGGCGACCAGCAACTTTCGGGCTCTTCCCCTCGCTCTCTTGGTTTGGATTGGCTACTGCAAACACGTGCTTTTGGCCACAGGTTCTGTCCACACCCCGATGTGGGTCGCCCTGGTCTCTCCCGTCATTTTGCTGTTCTCAATTTCGTCCTGGAGAATGCGCGTCCCGAAGTCGGCACGCAGGTGGACCAATGCTGAGGGGGAGTCGTTGTTGCCTCGCCTGCTACCTGAGAAGTTCGCAACCGATGTCCTAGTCCGCGCTGGAGGACCGGGGGCTCAGGTGCGGGGCGGCATACTAGGGAAGATCGTTCTTAACGAAGCGACAGCGAATGCTTGGAGAAAGAATGAGAGCATTCGCAACTCACAGTATGCCCACGAATGCGGGCACATCGGTTTCGGCGACACTGTGACATATGGCCTGCTGTCGACTGGACTTCTTCTGGTCGTTGTTCAAGAAGTGTACATACTGTTCGTCATGGGTTCGTCGTCGTGGTGGCTGAGCCTGTGCCTACTGGTGTTGGCGCTGGGGGCACTGCGTGACTACTCCCGTCATCGAGAGTTGTCCGCTGATCGTGTAGCCGCCGCCGTCGTCGGTGCGTCGATGCGGCAGACGCTCGACCTGGCGCCACTTCCAGATGAACCTCGCTTCCCCTTCCTGAGCACGCACCCAACACTAATGGAGCGCGTCCGTGCTTTGGATGACCCGTTGCGGATTGCTAGTGAGCGAATTGCACTGCCTCTGTTCAACATCGGCATGATGACAGCCTTAGCCGTTGGCATTACCTACCGAATGCTCCATGCGTTCATATCGACAGACCCGCGGCTGCTAACTCGCTTGGCGCTGGTGGCGATAGCAATTCCTACGTCTCTTGTCATAAGCAGGAGTATCCAGTTTGCCATCTACGCACTAGCCAATTGGGTTGCTATTAGATGGATGGCCTCATTTACTTTCGGACTCCTCGTTGGAACAGTGTTGGCGCGAGGGGACTGGGCCGACAGTGCAACACTGCTTTCGGCTCTTGTGGTATTGGTCGTCCTTCCCGTGGCGCTTGGCGCCTTCGCCCGTGCTGTCCTCTTTCTGTTCGCCGCGATCGATGTCTTCTCGAAAAGAGAAGTATTCGGCGGGTGGACGCAACGACTGTTTCTCGCCATTCCATTCTTCATCGGCTGCTGGGCGACATTTGAAGGTCTTTGGTCGGAGTGGCTCCGTATGCTCGTCGTGCGGGGCGTTCCAGTCTGGCATTAGTAGGTGATTCGACGTGTAAGCATGGTGGAGGGCGTCGGCGTCCACGGTCGGCGCGCATCACCTGCAAGGCGCGATGCTCACCGGGGCGACCTGCTGTGGTTGGCCATTGGCGGGCGGGTCGAACCCAACGCCTTGGGCACCGGAAGGTCAAACCGACCCGGGCGGCCACCTGCCATAGGAACAGCCTGGCCTTCTCCACCCGGCGGGCATTACCGGCTCATCACAATCCAGGGTGTAGCCGGGGTCTGATCAGAACCGCCTCAACTGAGCCGCCTTCAATACTCCAGGCTTACGACCCTCGGAACCATCCGCGGTTCGCTCCCCGCCTGGTTGGGGGTACGTCCGTTGCCGGCGATGGGACCCCGCACGTTCCGGCGAGCATCCCCGTGCCGTCGACACCCCGGCCCTCCTATCGCTGCGGACGGTGTCGTGCTTCCGCGATGGTGCCCCGATGTGGTCGTTGTCGGCCATGCGCCGGAATCGCCGGCGCTAGGCTGCGAAGGGGCTTCTCCCATGGTGTTTCTCACTGGTCCGGCTGCTCCGGCCATCGATATCAGCCCGAACTCGAACGGGCTGCCCGGGCTCAGCAGTGCCGAGCGGATCGTCGGGGCGTTGCTGATGTTCGGGTTGGTCGCCGCGGTCGCGGGAGTGGCATTGTCGGCGATGGTGTGGGCGATCGGTTCGCATTCGTCCAACCCGCACGTGGCCGGTCGAGGCAAGACCGGGGTGCTGGTGTCGCTGGCGGCGTCGATGGTCATCGGGGCGGCCAACACGCTGGTGACGTTCTTCAACAACGCCGGTGCGGCGGTGCGGTGATGACCCCGGCATCGAGGCGGCGACGCCTCGGGGGGCTCGCCACCGCCGTTGTGGCGTTCGTCGCGGTCACCGGGTGGCTGCTCACCCGAGGCGAGGCGCCCTCCGGCGACCAGGCCTCTGCCGCAACCCCGCCGACGGTGACGGCATCGCCCACCGGGCCCCGGCCATCCGCCGCGTCCTCGGGGTCCGCCGCGTCCGCGGGGTCGGTGGTGCCGTCGACGCCGATGCCGGCGGGTGTGGCGGCGGAGCTCGAGCGGATGCGCACCGCTCCGGCTGTGGCCCCGGCGGGGCCGTCGGCGCGGGTCACCGGTGAGGCCACGACTCAACCGGACCTGTATGCCGCCGAGTTCGTCCGTCGGCTGCTCACCCAGGACCACCGCACCCCACGCACAGCGCATCTGGGGTGGGTGCAGGCCGAGTCCGCTCAGACCAGCGAACCGTTGGTGATCGGGCTGGTGCCGCTCGAGTTGCGTGGCCGGCTGGCGGTGTATTCGGTGACCGACTCCACCGACGGCCCGGCACCGGTGCCCACCCAACAGGAGTGGGAGGCCCTTGCCGCGCAGGGCGGCTCACAGACCGCGCAGATCGACAGGGTCGGCATCCCGCTGGCGTGGAGCAACGCCGTCGCCGCGGGCCGGATCACCGACCCCGGGATCACCGGCCGAGAGGTGCTGGCGACGGTGACACGGCATACCGGTGCCTCGGTGACCCGCTGGTCGGTGGCGATCGCCCTGAACCTGCAAGGCCCACCCACGCGGGCCACCTGGGGCTTCGTCACTGCCGTGACCTACCGGGCCGTTCAGGTCGGTGTGTCGTGAGCTGCGACGGGATCCAACGGCTCAACCCGTTCTGCCAGGCGAAGGAGGCCCTGTCGGCCACGACAGGCAGCGTCGCAGACCTCGCCCTGACCCGGATGGCCGGCTTCTGGGGGATGACCGCCCTGGCCGCGACCGACCTCATGTGGCGCCAGATCGGTGAGGCGACCAGCCTGGACCTGTCCTCCCCGGCGTTGCGCCAGGAGATGGCCCTGGTCGGGGGCATCGGGGTGGTGCTGTGCTTCGGGCTGTTCGTCGTGCAGGTCATCATGGCCACCCTGCGCGCCCGAGCCCTGGCGCTCGGGCGGGCGGTGGTCGGGCTGGGGGTGTCGTTCATCGGCACCGCCTTCGCCTTGGCCACCACCAAACTGCTGCTCGGTGTCGTCGACGAGCTCTCCAACGACGTAGTCCACCGGACCATGCAGACCAACCTCGACGGCATCAGCGGCAAACTGAAGTTCGTCCAGTTGTCGACCCTGGCCAACCCGATGACGGTGCTGCTGCTGTCCTGTGTGATCATCGCCTCGGTCGTGGTCATCTGGGCCTCGATGATGATCCGCAAACTCGTCATCCTGGTCGCCGCCGTCCTGGCGCCGCTGGCCTTCGCCGGGGCCACCGCCGACGTCACCCGTGCCTGGGTGCGCCGCTGGGTCGAGCTCATGGCCGCGATGGTCTTCTCCAAGCTGCTGCTGGTCATCATCCTGAGCATCGGTGTCAATGTCATCAACGGCGCCGGTCAGGCCGGTGAGGGCACCGGGCAGGCCGGCACCCAGATCGCCGGTGGTGCCCTGTTGCTGCTGCTGGGCGGGCTGGCCCCGTGGATCGCGATCAAGTTCTTCCACTTCGCCGGCGACACCCTGCACGCCGCCCACGCCACCGTCGCCAACTCCACCGCCGGGGGCCGGGCCGTCATCTCCACCCCGCAGAAGGCCGCCCACCTGCGCAGCACCGGCCGGGCCCTGGGCCCGGGCAAGCCCGGTCGGCCGAACCCAGTGCGGCCGCAGTCCGCCCCGGCCGCTGGTATGCCGCACGCCTTCCCCCAGCCCGTGCCGCCGGCCCCGGTTGCCGGGTCCGGGGTCGCCGGGTCAGCGGCGGTGGCACCACCGGCCGGGGGTGCGGGAGCTGGAGTGGCCACCGCCGGGGGTGCCGCAGCGGCCTCCGCGGTGGCCGCCCCGGTCGCCGTCGTGGTGGTCGGTACAGCAGCCGTCAAGACCGGGGTCGGGGTCGCAGCGACCGCCGTCGAGCACTCCCAAGCCGCCACCCCGCAGGCACCAGCGGCACCGGCAGCACCGGCAGCACCGGCAGCACGGCCGAGTGTCCCTCCCCCACCGGTCCCGACGAACCAGGCAGGCCCCTCATGAGCGACACCACCCCGACGTTGACGGTCCGGTTCGCGCGACTGCCCCGCGGCGGGGTTCTGCTGGGACTCACCGCGGCCCAAGTGATCTGCCTCGGTGTCGCCGTCACGGTGCTCGTCGTCGGCATGTTCCTGGCCGGGGCAGCCGGCGCGGCCACCTCCCTACCGATCACCGGCCCCCTCACCGCCGTGGCAGTGGGCCGGTGGCAGGGCCGTCGGCTGGTCGACGCCGTCCCCACCTACGCCCACTACCTGGCCCGACGAGCGTTCGGCCAGAATCGGTTCCGCGCCCGACCCACTGCACCTCGACCCGCCGGCACCCTCGCCCTACCGGGGGACGCAGCCCGGCTACGCTTCCTGCTCGACACCGACGGCACCAGCATCCTGCACGACCCGCACGAGCAGACCCTCACCGTCGTCGCCCGCCTCCGCCACCCGGCATACGTGCTGCTGTCCCCCGCGGCGCAGGCCGCCCGCGTCCACGCCTGGGGTCGTGCCCTGGCCGGGCTCGCCGCCGCAGGCG
>Ga0116151_10000186_pt1 | contig 54254 bp, 25 predicted proteins | sample AD_UKC117_MetaG_FD_89893 | JGI IMG/M metagenome (GOLD analysis project Ga0116151, IMG submission 89893) | Active sludge microbial communities of municipal wastewater-treating anaerobic digesters from Hong Kong - AD_UKC117_MetaG | ecosystem: Engineered > Bioreactor > Anaerobic > Digestate...
AATGATCTGGTTTCGGCATCAAACCGGAACCGGCAGTTGCTGGCGCTCACAAGCACCGAAGGCAAACACAAAACCGACCTGATGGCTGAACGGCTCCTTGATATCAATTCCGATCTTAAACTGCACTGTTTTTCGGTTTATCTGAAAGATGAGCAGATCCCTGAAATCCTCAATACCCGCTTTGATTATGTGATTGATGCCATCGACACCTTGTCGCCCAAGATATTTTTTATAAAACATTGCATAGAGCGCAAATTGCCCCTGGTTTCTTCCATGGGAGCAGGTGGAAGGCTTGACCCGCAGCAGGTAAGGATTGCGGATGTTTCCGAGTCATTTGGTTGCCCGTTTGCACAGGTTGTGCGTAAAAAAATCCATGGCTGGGGCATTCGAGAGGGATTTAAAGTAGTGTTTTCTCCTGAAAAAGTTCGCAAAGGTTCGGTGATCGTTACCGATGACTCACCCAATAAAAAATCAACGGTAGGAACTATTTCTTATATGCCGGCGGTTTTCGGACTGATGGCTGCTTCGGTGGTGATTAGGGAGCTTGTGGAAATTTAAGAGGATCTCTCCAAAATTATAAACCCATGTGGAGGAAGATTAAAAATGCCGGTTTCCAATAATTCTACCAGGTTGTATTCAAACACATTTTTATAATTACCTTTCAGTTTCGAAAAGTCAAATTGTGTTTTCTGATTTTCATTTGAAAAATTAAAAATCCCGATCACTTGCTGTCCGTTTTTTTCACGGTAAAAGGAAATGACCTGCTGGGGATGATCATTGATGATCTGGTTCATATGCCCGCCGTTGTTCCCATTCCAAAGGGCCTGGTTGCGGTGTTTTAATTCAAATAGTGTTTGATAGATTTTAGCATTGGGATGATCTTTCCAAATAATGGGATCTTTGTCGAAAAACTTCAATGAACGACCCAATCCTGCTTCCTGACCGCTATACACCAAAGGCATTCCGTTAACCAGTCCGGCAAAGACCATAAACAACGGAAGTGCTTCACCGAAGTTTTTCACAGGATTGCCTTCCCAGGCATTTTTATCGTGGTTGTCGGTGAAATTCATGCGGTACGCAGCTGCAGGAAAGGTGTTTACATCATGCGCCAGGTACTCTGTAAGAATGTGCATTTTGGACGGGTCTTTGGAAACGGTCACCATTTTCTCCCATAAACTCCAGGCATAGGTCATGTCAAAAGCCTTTTGATGCAGATCGCGCGACTCCCATTCGGCAAGCATAAAAACAGGTTTGATCCGGTCCAGCTCAGCACGGGCGGTTTCCCAAAAATCAACAGGGACAAATCCGGCCACATCGCACCTGAATCCATCAATGCCGGTCTCTTTGACCCAATATTTCATGGCTTCGGTCATGTACTGACGAAATGCCGGCTGACTGAAATCAAATTCGATGATATCGTCCCAATCATACCATGGCGTTGGCCTGAAGTTGCCTTCATCTGTTTTGGTGTACCATTCGGGATGGATTTGCACTAATTCATTATCCCATGCCGAGTGGTTGGCCACCCAGTCGATGATGATGTACATTCCCAGCGCATGCACCTGTTTCACCAGTTTTTTGAGATCCTCAAGGGTTCCAAACTCGGGATTTACATCATAAAAATCGCGGATGGAATAAAAGCTGCCCAGTGTGCCCTTCCGGTTTTTAACGCCTATGGGATGAATAGGCATCAACCATAAAATATCAACACCCATTTGCCTCAATCGTGGCAGATGTGTGGCAAATGCCTCAAAAGTGCCTTCGGTGGTGTATTGCCGCAGATTTACTTCATAAATGGTGGCGTTTTTGCTCCATTCAGGGTGCTTGATTTGCACATATTGTTTGGGTTGATATTTCTTCAGTTCGTGCGGCATCAGGTTAACAGGTTGATTTCTTTAATCAGCATAGGCAACATTTTGGCAATCCGGGCCTTCATCCCTGTCGACATAAACTCCCTTTGTTGCTCTATCACCGAAATTAATTCAAATTTCAGGTCGGGATACTGGTTGGATATTTTGTATAATACATCAAGAGCATAAGCCTGAACAGCAATTTTCTCGTTTTGGTCGGTAAACCACTTAAAGCAGATTTCGAGCAGTTTGGACGTAGTTACTTCATCCATATCAAAATCATGGTCAGCAAAAGTTTTAATGATCTCTCTTTTTACGCTGTCGTGTTTCATGTCTGGCATTTTTGCTACAATTTCGACTGCATAAGGTTTAAAAAGACCGGGATGATTTAATGTAGCAAAATTAACCACCCTTGAAGCCCTTTGCGAAAGTGCTCCCTTTTCCCTGAGGGTAATTTCCAGAAATTGTTTGAAAAGTACAGGATTGTCACCGACTAACTGAACCACCAAGTCAATTCCTTTTCGGGAACTGTCGCCAAGCAATTCATTGATCGATTCAGTATCCTGCAAAGCTGCCATTGGATTAGCGCATCAACACTATTTTTTGTGTGTTTGTCGTGCCATCAGGGAGGACCAGTTTTACAAAGTAGAGCCCTTGCTGAAGATGATCTATGGAGTTTTGATAATGCGTTCCTGTAAAACGGAATTCCTCCACAAGTAATCCGGAGGAATTAAATAGCAACGCTGTTTTTTCTTCAAAGGGATCACCCTTTTCAATAGCTATGTTGATAGTTCCGGTTGAAGGATTCGGATATACCGAAACACCGTCTGCAAAAATGATTTCACCTTTGCCTACGGTAATGGAGAACCAGGATGAATCAATCATTACCGCCCCAACGAATACCTGCTTTCTTAATCCTAAGGTATCAAGTGTGTCATTTTGAGTACCTGCCACGATGATCATATCTCCTACCAGCTCCATACCTGCCAGAACAGGCTCTACAAAACCCATTTTAAGATAATTGATCAGGGTGCCTTCCCCGTCAATAACTGAAAAAGCAATGGTATCCTTTTTTTGCGTGTTGGATACTGTAATTATATAGTCGTTATATAAAACCAGATCATTGATATCAACTGATTTAGGTGCATCCAGATCTTCGTACCATAAATATTCTCCTAAATCATTTGTTTTAACCAGATTACCAACTGTCCCACCCAGGATTTTCTCCTTTAAGTTCATAAGAACAAATGTGTTGGTATCGATGAATATGTTTTTATTGAAAGCGTAAACTTCATTTATTTTTTCATAATGTAAAAATTCACCGTTTTCGGTATAACTGGTCACGGTAGGGTGGGGGTATTCATTGTTATTATCCCAGCCGGATATAATTAATTTTTCTTCATTGTAATAAGCAATGCCGTTATAATCTTCACTTTGATAGTCTGTTTGCCAGACTGTATCCCAGGAACTGCTCATCCGGAGTATATTGGTGAAATTCTTATTTAGTGCTTTATCATGCAATGCCATGATATCCCCATTGGGCATTTCCATTACGCGGGTATAATAGTTTAATGAGTCGGCGTTGGCTTTGCAGGTATCTGTTATTTCTAAATCAGGATTCACTTTGAAAATTCTGCCATCATATTGCCACCATCCAGGCAATAAAAAATCACCACTGGACAAACGGGTAAAATCGTTTATCATAAAGATGGTATCAAGCTCAAAGAAAGCAGAAGTCATACTATCACCATCACCACTACGAACTTTTAATAAAAACATTTGTGATCGAGGTACAGTGTCGTTATACAAAGTATCTGTGGCCCCAACAACCAAAATGTCGTTTTCGCTTGTCAACGCAAGTGCGAATACCGTATCAAACTTGCTCATGGTAAAAGAAGAGTCATATACAATATTCAGTTGTGCCCTGGAAGATGACACCAAAGCCAATAATGCAATTATAACTATGGTGATAGGTTTGTATATTTTCATTTTATAGAATTTCAATTTCGCTTGTAAAAATATAAAATTGAGGATTTAAGCGTTGTAATTTATTGTTAATATGACAGATTGCATTATCCACTGGTTGCCTTCAGTATCGAAGAATTATTTTTAAAAGCACATTAACCCCCGAATTCCATGAGGTAGGCTTTGATAAAGTCTTCCAGATCGCCATCCATTACAGCTTGTGTATTACCAGTCTCCACACCGGTTCTTAAATCCTTCACCAGCTTATACGGGTGCATCACATAATTGCGAATTTGTGAACCCCATTCTATTTTTTTCTTTGAACCTTCAATGGCAGCCTGCGCTTCTTTTTTCTTCCGCAATTCAATTTCGTACAGCTGGGAACGCAACATCTGCATTGCTTTATCCCTGTTTTGTCCCTGGCTGCGCGTTTCCTGGCACTCAACGATGATCCCCGAAGGCTGATGCCTGAGGCGTACCGCTGTTTCTACCTTATTCACATTTTGTCCGCCAGGCCCGCTTGATCTGAATGTATCCCAGGTTATATCAGACGGATTGATCTCGATATGAATATTTTCATCCACCACCGGGTAAACATAAACGGATGCAAATGATGTGTGCCGTTTATTAGCCGCATCAAAGGGTGATAGTCTTACCAGCCTGTGCACTCCATTTTCGCCTTTGAGGTATCCAAAGGCAAACTCTCCGCTAAATTCGAGCGATACCGATTTTACACCGGTCACATCCCCTTCCTGTAAGTCGAGTTCTTTAACTTTATAATCGTTTCGCTCACCCCAGCGGATATACATGCGCATCAGCATCGAAGCCCAATCATTGCTTTCTGTACCACCGGCTCCTGCATTGATCTGCAAAATAGCGTCCAGCCTGTCTTCTTCGCCACTGAGCATGCGCATGAATTCAAGGTCTTCCACCTTTTTTAAACTGAGATTATACTGTTTGTCAAGGTCTTCCTCCGACGCTTCCTCCATTTCGAAAAACTCCTGGATTACCTGCAGGTCTTCAACTGCGGTTTTAACTTCGTCAAATTTTTTGGTCCAGTTCTTTTTTTCTTTGATTGATTTCAGAACTTCTTCAGCATTCCTGGGGTCATTCCAGAAGTCCTGTTGCTGGGTGATTTCTTCTTCCTCTTTTATTTTTGCCTGCTTTCCATCAATGTCAAAGGAACCTCCTCAAGGCTTCCAGCCTTTCGCGCAGGTCTTTGATATCTTCTTTTAAAATCATTCTGCTTGATATTTTTTCAGTTAATCTAAAATGGGTTAATTGCCCCGGTCATCGGAAATACACAACATGTTGATTTAGTAATCAGCGTCCTTTCCAAAAATTTCGGCTGCAACTTCACGGGCCAATTGCAATTCGAACCCTCTTCCGAGTGCAAAGTTAATAAGTTTTCGAACTTTGGTCGAATCTTTTACCTCCGAGAGCTCCCTGGCCTTTTTCTCAAGTAAGTCGTGCAAAACCTTATGATATTCATCGTCGTCTATTTCGTTTAAGCCTTCCAAAATAAAAAGCTCAGGCACTTTTTTTTGTTGCAAGGCAAGAAATATTTTATTCCGGCCCCACTTGTTGATCCGCAGTTTACCCCGTGCAAATGCTTTGGAAAATCGTTCCTCATTCAAAAAGTCATCTTCGATGAGTTTGTTGATAACGGCATCATATACTTCATCCTGTAGCCTGAAAGTTTTTAATTTGGTTTTTACTTCAAAAATAGAACGCTCCTGAAAGGCACAGTAACTTTTCATTTTGCTGAGTACCCAGTCAGGGATTTGATGATGCGGGCTGGTTGGTTTTTCCATCACTGTGTTGTTAAGATTCACAAATTTAAGCAAAAAAGCAATTTAACCTGATTGAACGATTTGATTCACAGCGGTTGAATTAGATGCGCTGCTTTGCCCGAATTGATTAAATTTGCCCCTTCAAATAATTTATTATGCGATTCATTCAGATACTGCTGTTTTTCATTTTTGCTATACCGGTTTTAACTATTGGTCAAAATCATACGCTAAGTCTTCAAATTGAAAATATGCCTTCGGGGGAAATTTACCTGGCCGATTTTTATGGCGATAAAAATACCTATGTTGATACCGCTCTTATTGATGAATCAGGTAATGCCGTGTTTGAAATGAAAAAGGATTTGCAACCGGGTTTGTTCCGGGTTTTGCTGAACCAAAATATGTTTTTTGACATTATTTATAACAATGAAGATATTGCTATAGCCACAGATGCTCAGGATTTATATGAGGGGCTGGTTATTGAAAAATCGGAGGAGAATAAGATCTATTATGATTTTTTGCGCAAAATGAACGATTACAATCGCAAATTTGATTTGCTTTCGCCAATCAATGATTACTATCCGCGCAACGATACATTTTTTATTATAGGCCGGCAGGAGTTCATTTTGGTTCAGGCGGAGTTGATTGCCTGGATGGAGAAAACCGTCCAAGAGCATCCCGCCATGTGGGTGAGCAAAATCATGAAGCAGCGCAAACCGCTCTATTTTGATCCTTCTTTAACTGAGCCGGGCAGGCGTGAATATGCGGTAGAGCATTTTTTTGACAACGTTGATTTTACAGATGTTGACCTACTCCGTTCAAATGTTTACACCAGTATGGCGATCGAGTATATTTCATTGTATGGCAATCCCAACTTTACGCAAGAGCAACTGCAAAAGGAGTTTATCAAAGCGGTGGATAAGATCATGTATAAGGCTATGGACAACTCCATCGTTTATCAGTTTATCGTTGAATACCTGGTGGGTGGTTTTGAAAAGTACCATTTCGACCTGGTTTTGGATTACATTGCCGAAAATTATGCGCCGGAGCAATGCGAAAATGAAAATGCCGTTTCGGACCTTGAAACCCGGTTGAAAAAATATGCCCTGCTATCTGTCGGTAAACAAGCCCCAGAAATTGAAATTGCAGATTCGGAGGGAAAGCCGGTTTCGCTTTATGAAATTAAATCAAAATATACCCTTTTGATTTTCTGGTCGAGCACCTGCCCACATTGTGTGCAAACCCTCCCGGAAATTGAAAAACTTTACAACAGCAGTTTGCAATCGAAGGACCTTACTATTTTTACGGTTTCCCTTGATACTGAAGAAGCAGCCTGGAAAGAGGCTTTGAAAGGAAATTATTTAGACTGGATAAATACTTGCTCATTTAAGGGTTGGAATACAAAAGCCGCTGTGGATTATAATGTGTATGCAACACCTACCATGTTTTTGCTGGATAAGGAAAAAAAGATCCTGGCAAAACCGATTACATTAAACGAATTAAAAGGTGCGTTGATGCAGGAAAATTTATTGCAGTGATCACTTTTCGATGATCACAAATTCAGTGCGGCGGTTTCTTGAACGACCGTCTTCGGTTTCATTTGAAACGATGGGATTGCTTTCGCCAAAGCCCTTATATTGAAGCCTGCTCGCCGAAACCCCAAGTTTTACCAAATGATCATAAACTGATTTAGCCCGCTTTTCAGAAAGCATAAGGTTGTCCTGATCGTTGCCAACATTGTCGGTATGGCCTTCGATGGAAACTTTTAGGTTAGGATTGTCCATTAAAAAGTCCCTGAAATCCTCTATCACCACCATCGACTCGGGGCGTAGTTCAAAGGAATTAAAATCAAAATAGATGTCATTCAGCCGGTACGACATGCCCACTTCAATAGGCTTGAGGTTCACCAGTAACTCAATGGGGGAGGTGTAGCGCGGATCGATATGGGAGATGTATTTGGTTTCGTGCACATACCCTTTCTTTTTAACTGTCATAATGTAATCATTGCGAAAGGGAAGAGCCGCAACATATTCGCCGGTTCGTTCGTTCACCGGCACCGATGTGATCTTTTTGGTTTCCACGTTTTTTAGTTCCACCCGGGTACCCGCAAAAGTTGAGTCCCCATTTTTTTCAACCACACCTTTCACAAAAAGCACTTTTTCGGGGCGGGCATCTTCATAAAGATCGAAATAATAGAGGTCCCAACCGCCGATCCCATCATATTTGTTGGAGGCAAAATATCCAAAATGCCCGTCGGTGCTCACAAAAAATCCCACATCATCGTCCATCGAATTGATTGGGTAACCAATGTTGGTTGGGTCGTCCCAATTGCCGTTATCATTGAGTTTAGTAAAGAAAATATCGTATCCGCCCAGCCCCATCAAACCGTCGGAAGAAAAATAGAGTGTTTGACTATCCGTATGAATGAAAGGCGATTTTTCATTTCCCGCTGAGTTGATCTTCGGACCCATATTTACCGGGGCACTCCATGTGCCACTTGAATCTTTTACCGTTTTATAAATATCATAACCACCATATCCTCCTTCACGATCGCTCACAAAAAAAAGGGTGTTCCCGTCAGAAGTGATGGATGGCTGCGATTCCCAGGTATCAGGGAGGTTCACTTTTGAACTGATACTTTCAATGGGGCTCCAGGTGTTTCCCGTTTTTTCGGAATAACAGATATCACAATTATAATAGGTTGATCCTTTGGAATATTTACACAATGTATAAAACAGGGTTCTGTTATCAATGGTAAGCGTGGCGCCACCTTCGTTATCATTTCGGTTAAAAGGGTCGGGCATCATTTCGCCCTCACCAAACTGATCATTATTTCGTAAGCTGTACATAAACCGTTCCTTGTAGCGTACCTGCGGTGTAATGTCGTCGCGGCGAGGCGGGATTTTCATCCTTCGGGTAAAAAGGGCCATTTCATTGTCAGGCGAAATAATCGGGAGGTATTCATCCATTTTTGTTGAGATCCCCTCAACCGGTTTGGGGTTGAATGGTACGGGGTTGTTCAGCATGCGATCGTAAAACTTTGAAAATTCAAGCAATTGCACTGCATCGGCATAATCATCATCGTTTTTGATGAGGTCAACATCTTCCAGGAAATGATTAATATATTCAATTGTTTTGGCATAATCGGCAGCACCATAGGCAATCCGGGCAAGGTGGTAATACGCATAAACATCATACGAAGGACAAATGGCGATCACCTGCTCAAAATTGGTCTTTGCTGCATTCAGGTTCATCCGGCTGTCGTTGATGTAGATCAATCCCAGTAAAAAATAGGCATCCACATAATCGGGTTCATTGCGGATGATTTTATTGAGTATCCCGATGGATTCGGAAAAGTTCCAACTCCGGTACAAACGAACTGCCTTTTCCAGTTCCTTATCATTCTTTTTGCTGTGATAATCCGGACAGTCTTCAGGCTCCTGCGAAACAGCAGAAATGGGTGTTGTTGATCCGGCAATGATCAAAAATGATATTATTAAAAGATAAACCTTTGCAAGCATTTGTGACTAATAAAACGCTATTGCGGCAATTGATCGGCTAATATACGACAGCTACTGCAATTGCAGGCTGTTTAATCAATTTCCTTCCAAAATTTTATCTGATTCCGTTTGTGCGTTTTCTTTCAGTTTCTTTGCTTCTGCTTTAGCTGTATTTACAACGGCATTGGCTTTATCATCAGCCTCTTTAACCACATTGTTGGCTTGCTTATCAGCTTCACTCCTGATCTTTTTCGCCGATTCTTTGGCGGCTGCTTCTGCCAGAAACCCCTTCTTTTTGCCTTCTTCTTCTACCTTTTTCGCTTGCTTATCAGCTTCGTCCCGGATTTGTTTTGCTGTTTCATCGGCTGTTTTCCGTATGGCGGTAGCTTGCTTTTCAGCTTCCGAAATCAATTTTTGCGCCTGTGCATCCGCATCCGCAATGATCTTTGCAGCTTTTTCTTTGGCTTCCTGCGAGAGCTCTTCTTTTTTCTTTTCAATTTCCTCTTTCACCTGTTGCTTAACATCTTCCATCATGTTGCCTGAAGCTCCGCCAAAAGCGGTTTTGATCTTTGGATCTATGAGCGTTCCACCAATGCCCACATCCACCTTTACGGTTTCACCCAAACTGAAATTAGCCCCTTTGGAATTCGCCTGATTTACGAGGTTACCAAGCACTTCGTTAGCAGCTGCCCCCAGGTCGGCACGGGGCAGACTCAGATTCATGGCGTATTCGATGGTTTGATCAAGGGCAGTCCATCCGCCAACATTTGCCGTAAGGTTATCATATTTGATGTCGAAGGGTTTTACCATCACCTTACCGTTTACAAATTCAAAAGTGAGTTGGATTTTATCCACAACCATTTTTTTAAGCTTGTCAATTTTTAATGCATCGGCGATTTTATTGATTGAGTTCACATTTTCAATGGTCACCTTCGAAGTTTTGAGCTGGCCTCCGCCTGTCATTGATTCATACACGGGCATCATGTCGGCACCGAGATCAGACTTAAGTTTAAAACTGGTGGACATGGTTCCGCTTGTTTTTTCGGCAATGGGTGCATATTGCGAAATGATATCAAAGGTGGCGGCTGCCCTTTGAATGTTGATATCCTGCATGTTGAAGTCAAATGCAAAACCTGGTTTTTCGGGTTCAACGGTACTGTATTCACCGCTCATGCTCATTTCGCCATCCAGGATGTTCATACTCATTTTGTCTAAAATTACCTTTTGATCCCTAACATACATCCGGCCGCCCACATTGGTCATTTCGATGTTGTCGTAAAGGAGTTTCATAAAGGTGGCCTGCATCGTAAAATCAATGTTTGCCGGGACTTCGATCACCGAAAGTGAAGTGGTATCTTCTATTGTAGTCGTTTCTTCTTCGACTTCATCTGCCGGCATGAGGTCATCAATGTTAAAATAATCGGAGTAGGTGGTGAGGCTGCCTTTTAAAGTTTCATCTTTCAATGCATAGGCGAGATAATTTTCAATTTTACCTTCCGCTTTAAAATCGTTTTTACCAATTTTCGATTTAAAACTTACGAGGTCGAGATAACGCGGTGAAAAATTAAGCTGTGCATTGCTGATCTCCAAATTATCATTAAACATCGTTGATTTATAGTTAAACCCTTTGATCAGCATGCTTCCGATGGCTGTAAAATCCTCATATTGCTCATTTTCGATGGCCGACATTTTTCCTTCCAAAGTCACATCCATGTTAAATGTTCCACTCATTGATTCACCTTCTTCAAGCGGATAAAATTCCTGGATCCCGGCCAGATCAAGGGTTCCTTTAAACTTAGCTTTAAGGTCTGGATCAGAAATAGGTGTTTTTAACAGCAAACTGGCATCAAAAGGATTTTTACCCAGTTGCATATGGAACCTCGAAACATCTACCACGGTGCGGTCTGCATCTCCACCCGGACTTGAAATTTTTGTCCGGATGTTGATATCGGTGACAGATTGGGGCAGGTCTGGATATTTGAACATGGCGTCGTCAATGGCAAGATTCACTTCAAATGCCGGAAGGGATTCGTCGGTATAAACACCCTTCACATGTCCGTTCAGACCAAGCTTTCCGGCAGTTTTTACCGAGGCAAAATCCTGTGTATAAATGGCTGGAACCAGCGATAGAAAATGTTTGAACTCTGTTTGGGCAGCTTCAAAGGTCAGGATCAGGTTGTACCCGTCTTCCAACATCGAAACCGAGCCATCAAAACTCATGGCCAGTTCGTTGATCTTCAACTGGTTTTTGTTGAGCGTGTAAATTTCGTTTTTCAAATCTGCATCTATGTCAGCGTCATAAATCAGTTTGGTTTTATTAAGATAAGTGATGCCCTCATAAACGACCGTGAAAATATCAGCAGTGGATTTGGTCCGCAGGATAGAGTTATCGGCTGTAAGATCGCCGGTAAGCCGGTGGTTAAAACCTTCTAGTTTCACCCAGGTGTCGAGTTCGGCATCGTCATAAATAATGAGGGCGTTGTTTATGATCACATTTTTCAGCGATAGTGTAAATGAAGATTCACCCTCATCCACACTTTCCGGAGTTTCCGGTTCCGTTGATTCCACCGCGATATCGTAGTTGGTTTCGCCGGTTTTCAGCACTTTCACCAGAATTTTAGGATTGTTGATCTCAATGCGGTTGATGTTGTACTGATCGCCTGAAATGACACTCATCAGATCGATGGTAACGTTGATGTTGCCAATGTTGGCGAGGGTGTCTTTTTCAAACAGATCCTTGCCTACCACTGTTAGTCCGTCAATTCCAAAATTAAAATTTGGAAAACTTTTGATCAGCGAAAGACTGAAATCGGTAAAGTCAACTTTTGCATTTACACTTTTGTTGATCTCGGTTTTAGCGATCTCAACGATTTTACCCTTAAAGATGATGGGTAAAAGAATGGCTGTTGCGATGATGATCACGATGATGATTCCGAATATTTTTAAGAAGGTCTTCATATCGATATTTGATTTATGAATTATGAATTATGAATTTTGATTTTGGATTATTATCCTGAAATTCTGGCGCTCCTGTTCCTCAACAAAAAATCAGCTAAAACGATGGCTGCCATTGCCTCCACGATGGGCACTGCCCGCGGAACCACACAAACATCATGTCGTCCTTTGCCTGCAAGAATTGTAGTATTTCCCTCGCTATCCACGGTTTTTTGATCACGCATCAGGGTAGCAACGGGTTTAAAAGCAGCCTTAAAAACAATATCCATCCCGTTTGAAATACCGCCCTGAACACCACCCGAGTGATTGGTCAGGGTGGATATTCTGCTTCCATCATTTTCAAAAATATCGTTGTGTTCAGAACCTTTCATTCTGGCTGCCTGAAATCCAGATCCTATTTCAAATCCTTTCACAGCATTGATACTCATAATGGCCTTTGCCAGCTTAGCTTCCAGCTTATCAAAAACCGGTTCACCAAGGCCGGCAGGTGTGTTTTTGATAATACAGGTAACAACGCCTCCAAGGGTATCACCTGCTGCTTTGGTTTGCTCAATCAGGTTGATCATTTGTTTTTCAATCACCTTGTCGGGGCAGCGGACCGGTGAGGATTCAATGTTTTTAATATTCAGGGAATCTATTTGCTGATCAATTCCAATTCCTCCGATCTCTGATACAAATCCGATAATTTCAATACCCTGATGCTTCAGGATCATTTTGGCAATGGCACCGGCTACCACGCGGCATGCTGTTTCCCTGGCTGATGAGCGCCCACCACCGCGATAATCACGAATACCATATTTTTGGTCGTAGGTGAAATCTGCATGTGAGGGTCTATAACGGTCTTTGATCTGATCGTAATCCTTGCTTTGCTGATCTTTGTTCTTGATTACAAATCCAATGGGGGTTCCGGTAGTTTTGCCTTCAAATATCCCTGATAAAAAATCCACCTCATCTTCTTCCTTTCGGGGAGAGCTCAAATCAGAAAATCCCGGACGACGGCGCTGCATTTCAGATCTGATGAAGTCGAAATCAATCTCTAAGCCGGCCGGACAACCATCAATTACTCCTCCGATGGCTGTTCCATGAGATTCGCCAAAGGAGGTGAGTGTAAATATTTTACCAATTGAATTGCCGGCCATTATTGCACAATTAATTTATTTGATTTGCCATCAACCGTTTGAATAATATACAATCCGGGTTTTATATTGTTTAATCCGATCTTTTGCTTCATTTCGAATTTGATCAATACCTCGCCCTGTAAATTTATAATTTTACCTGAAACAGGCTCTGACAGGAACAACCAGCCGTTCACAACCGGATTGGGATAAATATTCAGCTTGTCAATTTCGGACATATCAACGGAGTTTGTTTCGTTGGTTGAACCGGGTGTTGGCGTATTCAAATACATCCAGGGTAACCCGCCATCCAAAAATCGCCCGAAGACCATATCCGGATTTTGTTCACCATAGGTAATGGTGTCAAGTGGGAAAAAAGCTGTTGATTGTGAGTCAAAAAGACCCAGGTATTCGCCTGCTGCATTAAGTTTAAAGTTGGTGTGCAAAGGCCCCTGCCCCTGATCCTCATCGGCCCAAACAATAATAAATTCTCCCGGCTGCAGGGTGATATCCGGAAACAACCATTTATCAGGATTGTCAGGGTTGTCAGTGAGGTATTTATCACCGAGCCAAATGGCCACGGCATCTCCATTATAGATTTCAATCCAATCATCGAATTGTCCGGCTTCATCGGTAATAAAAGATTCATTATCAGCCATAAATTCATTGATGAAAAGCGCCGGTTCGTCAGAGGGCTCAAACTGAATAAAAACAGGTTCACATGGAAGTATATTTGATTTTCCAAATTCATCTGTTGCGGAAATTTGCCATGAAAGTGAGTTATTCATCGTTATTCCCGGGATCATTGCCCCATAAATGTCATCGCCGGCCTCTTTATCATTGTGATCGCCATCATCAAATAAAGTTGCATATTGCGTAGTTCCAGCATTTACCTGGTATTCCACGCGCACTGTTTGCAAGGGCTGAACAGCTGAAACATAGGCAGAAATCCAGAAATCTTCACCTGGAAGAGGGTAATCAAAATGAATGTAGTTGATGACTGGTATTGTAGCATTTTCTTCAACCTGGGAATTCGCTGAAATCCTTCTTTCATTAATGTATTGTTTGATCCCCTTTTCTACATGCGCTCCAATGGGCTCTTCAAAGGAATTGTAAAAATCATCAATATCGTAACCATAATCCAGCGGATAATAAGGATCATCAGCAACATAAGGGGTAATCATATCGCGGAGCTCGTTGAGTCTGGGGAATAGTACATCCGGGTCGGTAATGTCGACTACCAACTTTTGCATGTATGCAGAGTACAGATCCCTGAGTTCCTGATTCTCCATCATTTTTGTATAAAGAGGCCTCTCCTCGCTGCCATGTTGCTCCCAGTCATAAATATCCCTGGTGGACCATTCTTTTCCAAACCAGTCAATGCCGTAAGTATTATCCAGGTCGTAATGGATGTATTCCATTTTATCCGTTTCAGTATTGTGATAGAGATAAAAATTGTTTTTGTTGTAAATATACCCATCCCAATTGGCTATGAATACATCTATTGCTGCCGCTTTGAGGTAATCAAAAACATTGAAAACATCGGTAATCTCACAATAAAAATCATTTTCAGGGGTGTTATTCAGGATGTCAATTAAATTAGCAAGGTCGCTATAATTATCCAGCCCGCTGTTGGTTTTAAGGTCATAGGCTCGCCTATCACCATAAACTTCTTTATAAACATCAGGATTTGAACCTTTATATTTTAAATCAGCGGGATAGAGACATTTAAATAAATTTCCGTCATTATTATCAAAACGGGATTTGACAAACTCCTCGTCAATATGCTCCACATTTATGTAAACACCGTAAAAATTGCCATTGATATAAACCCTGACATGGTTGCACCTTGGCCCTGGTAATCCCATTTCCCTGACTAATTCCCACGATAGTTTGCTTCGCATGATACTGGGATCATTATGCTCACCGTTGAGGTTTAGTTTTTCAAGACCATACCATTTACGTCCTGGTTCGAACGTGTTAAAGGATACCTTAAACGATTTTTTCGCAGAATACCGTGAAGTGTTTCCACGAAGCCTGAAGCCAACATTTTCAAGGGTATCGGTAATTGCGTTGCCATTGAAAATAAAGGTGGCATGCCATTCAATGTAACTATCCACATTGTTATAAATCCAGTCAAGCGTATCAGGATTGATCTGAATATCTATGCGAGGCACTGAACTATCGTCGAAAACAACCCCTGCTTCCGGCAAGTTTGGTTGTGAAAACGTAATAAATGGGATAAAAAAAAGGACAGCAAAGAGGTATGTTTTAGTTTCAAATTTCATAATCATATAATTGATGCAATTATTTGCAAATATAAGGTAAGCGCGTGAATTTTTGGGGTAGAATTCAAGGAATATCTTAGCGGTTTTTATTTTATAATCCTTGAAATGGGAACTGGATTTTTGATGTAATTAAAGCTTTGATTATGGGTTTTGAGTAGTTCAACTTTTAGAATATTAAAATTTGAAGTTAGCTGTTATATACCGCAAGTATGCAGTATTGAAGCTCTGCTTAAGATGTCATTAGTGGTTATTCAGGAAATAGTATGGAATTTTAAACTAATTCCCTTGATCAATTAGGGGTGATTAATGATTTCAATTTGGATAAATATAGTGCTCAGGGTGGTATATTTATTACATGTTAGGCCTGTAGTGTGGTTTTTGACGCTCCTGTAATTGAGTTAATCTGGCTTTCCTTTTAGATTGTCCGGGGAAAATGGAGTTAATTTTATAAGTAAAGCCCATAGAAAAATAGGAGTAATAATCATATCCGCTATTAGCAACAACGCCATCTACCTTGTCGTTTTCAAATTGCTTGATCGAGAGTTCCAAAGTAATATCAATGTCATTGCTAAGCATATAATTAACTCCACCTCCAAAGAAGTAGATAAACTCAGGCACTCTTGCATTAAAATTTGTAACATTTACACCACCTTCGTAATATTCGTAAAGTGAAGTAGCGAAAACAAAGTTACCAATACCGGCAAACCCAGTGATTCCAACTTTGCGGTACCTGTTTGGTGAGAACATTTCTACAAAATTGAGTCGCATGTGCAAATTGTACTCAAAAATAGCTGATCTCATTTCGAGATTGTTTTTTTGGCCTTTTAACTGGCCAAACATAACTTGTGCAGAGAAGCTAAAAGTTGGATCTAGTTTTTTGGTTAAGATCGCGCTCATCCCCAGCCGGCTCTCATGCTGGAGTTTAGCTACGAAATCGTTATCATAGATACTCAAATCTCCGTAATACGAGGTTAAACCTGCGTTTACATTTACACCCCAATTTTGATTGAAGGTCTTAATGTCTTTTGTCGTCCAGTCCTGACCCATCACAAAGATAGGCAAGATCAAAAGCCAGATCAGAGATCTTTTTTTGTTGACGTATTTTTTTTCACCTTCCATTATGTTTTGATTATCAGTTGCTAATATATTAAAAAAAATTACATGTTGCAAATTTTTGTTTCATATCAACACGCTTTTCCCGATTTCGGATAAATCGTGCTCTGATAACTTTGTTTTGGATTATCAGATTACCATACCTTGTAAATGGGAATGTCAAATTGTTTGCCAATCTCTAAAAGTTTGATTATAATGAACGTTTGTCCAACTGAGGAATAAAAATAAATTGTGTAAGTTGCTGATTGGTAGGGTTGTGCCGAGGCGTATTGTCCTCTCTGGTATCTACAATAAATTTTTAATATCATCAATTATAAAAAAGGAATACCATTAAAGAGACCCAAAATGGGAAAGGAAATGACATTGATTTTATCAAAATGAAAACTGCTGATTATAAAAATATTGGAGCAATTTTATTTTTCAAAGCCAAAGATCAACATCATTTTATCAAAGATAGCGGTATTTTCATAGATGCCTCCAAACATCTCTTCGCCAGGCCCTTCCGCAAATACAGGAACCATAACGCCGGTATGTCCCAAAGTAGAGAATTTGGCGCCGACTTCTCCGGTTGCTAAATCACCTTTAACGATTGCCATTCCACCAGTTTCATGGTCGGCAGTTACGATTACAAGCGTATTGCCATTTTTGGCGGCATAATCCAGCACAAAACCAATAACATTATCGAAGTCCACCATTTCCTCTACCACATAATCCGTATTGTTTTTATGTCCACCCCAGTCGATTTGAGAACCTTCGATCATCAGGAAAAATCCATTTTCAGATTGGTCCAGAATTTCAATGGCTTTCTGGGTGGCAGTCAATAACATATCACCACGGCCTTTGGTTACGCGAGGAGGTTTGTCATCATAAATGAGGCCTGCCAGTTTCCTCGAATTAACACCCTGTAACTGATCCAATGAAGTACAAATCTGGTAATTTTTGTTTTCCAAATCCGTGATAAGATTTATTCCGTCTGAGCGGTTTGCGAAATATTTATAGCCGCCCCCTATAAAAACATCGATGTCGGTCTCAAGAAAATAGGTTGCAATGGTTTCATAGTCATTTCTATCAGGTACATGCGCAATGAATGATGCCGGTGTAGCATGGGTTATTTCGCTGGTGGCAACAAGTCCGGTTGCTTTTCCATATTTATCCGCTATTTCCAGAATAGTTAGGTGCGCAATTGAATCAGGATCCACCCCAATAGCATGATTGAATGTTTTGTATCCACTTGATAATGCGGTACCTCCTGCCCCTGAATCCGTTATGAAATCATCGGCAGAATAGGTTTTTGAAAACCCGATATGGTGAAAACGTTCAAGGTTTAGATGGCCCTTATTGGCGGTCATCCCGGCATAAATCTGACTTACACCCATCCCATCGCCAATCAATAATATAACATTCTTTGCGGAAGTTGGCTTTTCGGTTTGCTGCTGTGCAAATGATGTTGTGCAAATTATTACCAGAGCTAATAAAAGGACGTAACCTCTTTTCATTGTTTTTACTTTTTAAAGTCTAAAATTAATACTGATTTTGGCTGAATGGAAAATGAATCCATTAGATAAACTGGCTCTCCGGTTAGAGCATTCACGGCATACGTATAATTATCAATACATTCCTTGTATTTTACTGCATCGAGTGCTTTTATCTCGGTTGGATGATTGTTAAATGCTATCATGGTGCAATGATCATCATTATAACGGAAATAAACATAAGTATTGTTCTCGGGGATAAAATGTTTGAATTTTCCGGATTGAACAACTTCGTTATTATTTCTCCAATGAATCAATTTTGATAAATAGTTGTAAGCTTTTTCCTCTTTTGCTGTGCGTCCTTCCCCATTGAATGCATTTCGGGTATCCCCGGTCCAGCCGCCCGGAAAATCTTTTCGGATATTTCCATGTCCGGTATGCTCAATGCCTTGCATTAAAATTTCGGTACCATAATAAATACAGGGCAGTCCGCGGGTTGTAAGCATCAATGCCATCGACATTTTCCAGTGGGCAAAATTGGTGTCGAGCGCAGAATAGATCCTGTCCAGATCATGGTTGTCGGCAAAAACGAGCAGGTTGTAAGGATCGCCATATAAATAATCCTGTCCGTGGGTGTAATATAACCTGGCCAATCCTTCTACCCAACCATCATTTTCTTTAAAGGCAGAACTTAGTGCGTCACGCATCGGGAAATCAGTGACCGACGGAATATGGGAATCATAACCATCAAAGTTATTGGTGCCACCCTGAAAATAGGCGACATAAGCTTCTTTGTGAAGCCACGATTCTCCAACTACATTAAAATTAGGATACTCCTTAAATACAGCCTCTCCCCATTTCGAAATAAATGATTTGTAGGAATATGGTTGGGTGTCAATCCTGATTCCATCAAGGTTAGCATGCTCAATCCACCAAATTGAATTTTGGATTAAGTAAGTAGCAAGTAAGGGATTGTTTTGATTGAGATCAGCCATATGAACATCGAACCAGCCGGTGAGCATCCGGGTTTTATCAGCATCGGAGGCATAGGGATCAAAGGTGGTTTGGGCTCTGAAATTGGAGCGTGTATAATCATCAAACTGATGAATCCAGTCACTTGACGGCAAATCCATAATAAACCAATGATATACACTGCAGTGATTAAATACCATATCCATCACAACTTTGATGTTATTGTTATGGCATTTGTTTACTAAACTCAGATAGTCATCATTGCTGCCATACCTGGCATCGATATTATAAAAGTCGGTAATTGCGTAGCCATGATAAGAAAATTCCGGATTATCATTTTCAACCAGCGGATTGATCCACAAGCTGCCAATTCCCAATTTTTTCAGGTAATCGATATGAGAGATAATTCCCTTGATATCACCTCCATGCCGACCGTTATTATTGTTCCTATCCGGTTTTTCGCGCATGCCTGCAACTTCATCATTTTCCGGATTTCCATTTGCAAATCTATCCGGCATAAGCAGATACATTACTTCTGATGAATTAAATCCTTCACGTTCACTTGAGCCATTTCTCCTTTTCTTAAAAAAGTATTCCCGGGTAAGGGTCCTTTTTTCTCCAGTGAAGGTAATGATCATATTTCCAGGCTGAAGATTTTTATCGAGCATTAGGTTCAGGAAAAGGTAATTCGGATTTTCAGTTCGTTTAACGTCGGTAAGGGTTACTCCTTCATGTCTGATTTCGGGAGTTGATTTGGAGATGTTTTTACCATAAACCAATAATTGTAAATGGTTATTATTCATGCCAACCCACCAGTTGGGAGGTTCGATACGGCTGATTTCAATTTCCTGAGCAGATAAGGTTCCTGCTGCTAATATCAGAAGTAGTGTAAAAATGCGTTTCATGAATCCTAATTTGGTACCTGTGTTTTATAATTTCCTTCACCCGGAGCAGTGATTTGAGTTCCATTTCCATTGTTGGGGAACCAAATTTCGTTTTTATCAATATTGTTTACCTGTCCATCCATTGAAAAATCGGCTCCATGGTAGCCACTTTGGCCAGCCTGGTTAAACCAATTATTGCTGTGGTCACTGGCAGTTACTGAACCATCGGCATCAGCGTCGCCGCCTACCATTCCCCAGATACCTGCACCAATTTGTTTGTAACCGGCAGCTCCACCATAAACTTTATTTTCAGAAGTGGTAAAATCATAATTATATACACTACCTGATTCGATAAGTGCAATCGCCGACATTACAGCCAGGTGATCGCGGTGATAAATTACCACATATAAACTATCATTTACTCCTGCTGTAAAGCTGGCCTGAGGGCTGCCATCAATATCCCTGATACTTCCATCAGTGTGGACAAAAGCTGCCTGCCGGCCAATAACGGTGGCAGATGTAGCTAAAGCAGCAGAAGGAGCATCCCGTAATTCGATCAAAATCCAATCAACTACCGTAGTACCCGGAATTGAAATGACTTCCTCAGCACCCGAATAGTTCCAGGGTGAGAGGTTATAGGGTTGCGACAAAGGAATTAAACCGGAAGAATTTAAGTTTGTATTCATGGTTGTTCCGTTGAAAGGCCCTTCGAGGAATATGCTTAAATTTAGGTGCAATAGCGATTCGATAACTTCTAATGACCATTCGATAACTTCGGGATCATTTCCCGGAACATCATCGGTTACGATTACGTTCATCATGTGATTTCCCAAGTCGGCAAGCGTGGTTTCGTACAAAAACTGATTTGCAGTACCCACTTCCAATCCATCAATATTCCATTGATAACTGATATTGTCATTTTCAGCATCTGATGCTGTTACCGAAAAAAGTAAACTCTCACCGGCCAAAATTTGCTTTGAAAGATCCAATGGCGAATAATTAGTTATTGATGGCGGTGTATTGGGAACGACCCAGGCAGAATTTGGTTCGAAGGCACTCAAAGGCATTGTCCCATCAATAAATGGGCTGAAGAAGGCATAAAAATAGCTGATAGTTGCTGAATTCCCCGGGGTATTAAGTGTGGGGTAAATTTCAGTTGAAATTTGGGTGTCCTCTTGTGTAACATGCGCTGCGACAGCAATACCTGAAGGATTTCCAAGATCGGCCCAGGGGATCGAAATTTCGGTGAGCCCATTGTTGGCCCAGCCTTCGTATGATGATCCGATTACGCCGTTTCCGGGATAATTCCATGCAGCACCATCCCAGTTGTTAACCTGCATCGTACCACCGCCTGTTCCTTCAATGGCTACTTGATATTCAGGAAGATAATCACCTGCAAAATTTACCCTTCCCCAGCAACCGGTGGTAGCTCCACTGCCCGCAGTTTGATCCGTATCAATGCTAATAAATAAGTCACCACCTCCATCTAAGTTTAGATCGTAAAATCCAAAATATAGATAACTTGCATCCCAGGAGATATAAAATGAACTGGGCGAATTTTCGAGCAACTCCGTTTCATCAATAAAATCATTTACCCCATCTATGACAATTGTATGCGGGGTTATTCCTGTTGGAATGGTTAGGGCAGCAGTATTATTTGTAGAAATGGCATTTCCATTTAAATCTTCCACATTATTAATTACAATTTCACCTTCATCCCCCGAAACAAATGATCCTGAAATGGTAAGTTTCACTTTTGACCAGTCAGATTGCCTTTGTGCAGAAATCAATGTGTAACTGCTACTGAAATTTTGCAAAGCATAATTGGAAGTATTGTTGGCAGTTGCCAAATCAACAGCCTCACTAAATGTGAGAATAACTTCGTTTGCAGATGCCAGGCCTGCCGGGGAATTAACCGACGGAGCAATGATATCCATATTTTCAGCTGCCAATAAATCCAGTTCCGGGGCAGAAGTTCCTGTTAGCGGAGATGTGTAGCCGGCATAAAGTCTAACTTTAACTTTATCATATCCCTTAATTTCATCACCTTTTACAAGGGTGCCTTCAAATTCAAGATTGTGCTGAGCCCCACCATTACCGAGTATTAGTGCTGCGGTAGCACCGGATGAACTGTTGCGGTATCCGCAATAACTGCCATAATCACCCCATACCCGCTCAAGGTTGCCTTTGCCAGTCCAAATCAAATCCAGCAAATCCGGCGACCAGCCTGATTTAACGTAGCCGGTTTGCCCGAAAAAGTCGTACTCCACATCTATAAAATCAACACCAGTATATAACTTCAGTGTTTTTTTAACGCCAAATTGATCAAATTCTGCGATCACTGTATCTCCAAAAGACTGCACAACATTCATATTGTAAATGCTGTTTTGCTGGTTGGGCGAAACTTCGGAAAGGGCCGCAAAATGATTACTCGAACTTTCATTGTAGTCGCCATCCGATTCGGACCAGTAGGCCATATCACTGCTGACAACCGAATATGCATCCCCAAATCCATTTTTATAGAACACCCAATTGGCTTTGCCTCCTATACTTTCAAAAACCATGAAAACCTTGTCGTTGTGCATCACTACTTCATCAATACCATCCTGATCGATGTCACTGAAATAGCAGGCAGTGGTGGTCAGGTATTGTCCATCGGCCCAACGGGAAGCCTCTGTATAAACATTTGCATTTTTAATATGGGATGAATACCGGTGTTCCCAGTCGGCAATGTCACCACCCGAATGCCATCCTGTTTCGTGGAGATTGATCATCAGTGTGTACCAGCCCAGTTGTGCCAGTTCATTATCGTTTACACTCATCAGAAAATTATAAGCATTTGACCAAACGGTGCCGTAATCCCATTTCGGATCATGAAAATCGGAGTGTGAAGGCGCCGAAGCCCAGTTGATGTACCAGCTATTATTACTGCCTCCGTAGCCATCGCCGCCGCCCAGCAAGCCATATGTGCCATTGGTGAGGTTTGCACCGGTTCCGTTAAAATCAGGATTTTGAATGGCATCTTCCAGCCGCCATACATTCACAGCCGGATAATTATCATGGCAATACCAAAGCACATCTTCGTAATTATCGAGGAAAAAAGTTCCGTCGTGTTCATTCATTTCGGCAGCAACTTCCCAGTCTGTTCCATAAACACATATCTCGTATTGATTCATCGAAGCGATTTGGTTTTTAGCCGATGTTGCATCGTAATGCATGTTGCCAACAAAGCTATTATTAATAGGTATAACGCGCAATGAAACGCCGCTTCCGTTGTTCATCCAGTGTATTTTGCGGTTATCATAACCATTTAAATGCGGGCCGTCATCCAGCACCACGCCCCAAATCCCGTGCTGTTCCCAGTTGTCGCCCAACCAGTCGATTACTCCGGCATCCGGGTAATAACCCTGCGCCAGCCAAACCCGTTCAGGAACCCAGGCTACATGAGGTGTATAGTTGTAAAAGTGCTCTACCAACTGGTTTTCGGTATAAACCGACCAGTCATTCATTTCATTGGTCACGAATGGCATGATGTGTTGTCCAAGGGCAGAGCCCATCATACTTATCAAGCCTGATTGTGCCAGGGTATAAAGCCAGTCGTTAAATTCAGGATTATGCCATTCGGCAGCCGGCATGAGAGTTCCTGACATGTGAAAGTTGCCCGGAATGTTGGTTGCTTCATGGACCTGAAGCACTTCGTCGTATCCGCTTCCGTCGAGGCCACTAATTCCAAATGCATTGCCATAAAATACATCAGTATAAGTAAGGCCCTGGTTGCCATGATGAACAAATGCACAGTTGCCTCCAGCCATAACACCTTTGCCATCAAAGGTTGCATTATCAGCTAAGGAACCGTTTACAAATATCTGAATCGAAAAATCGAGGTCGTCTTTTGAGCCTGTATATCCATTCAATATCAATTGCAGTAAGTTGCTTTCTGGTGATCTTAAATAGGCATTTTGTGCAGATTTACCTTCCAGACCTTCTAAATTAAATGTCCACGCACCGCTTTCCTGCTTTGTTATTTTATGGGTTGTATTAACTTCAATGGTAATCGTATTTTGATCAAAATAATCTTCAATGATCACATTGTGTTGCCTTTTTACCATATTGTCGAAAGTGATCCTCAAAACAGCTGTTTGATTTTCGGATCTCAAAAAAACTGCACTTATATCACCCGTGTTTCCGGTTGCATCACCTACTTCATCCAATCCAAGCAATTGAGATGATTTCCATTTTTTCAGATCTCCGTCAAGTTGTGGGAGCACATTTTGTGCTTTCAGAATTAAGCTAAATTGTGCTAAAGCCAAAATAAGTAAAAAGTTTCTAATCATGCATTTATAGTTTTGAAAATAAGAGTGGCTAAAGATAACACAATCTTTCCTGTTCAATTTTAACAATTCCTTAATTTTGAGTTAGAAGTAAATTTTTACTTTTAAAACATTAATTTCGCATTTCGAATTACCCTTTACCGAACAAACTGAATTAAATACATAATAATCATGAGAAAAATTACACGTGTTTTTTTTACTTTTTCACTTGTGGCTCTTATCGTTACAAGTACGATTGGGCAGATGGTGGATATAACCTTTAGGGTGGATATGCAAGAGCAAACTCCGAGTCCGTTGGGAGTTCATATTGCAGGTTCTTTCCAGGGATGGGTACCCAGCGCAACTTTGATGACCAATACCTTTGCTGATATATGGGAGTATACCACACAATTGCAGGCAGGTACTACCATTGAATACAAATTTGTGAACGGAGATTCATGGGGCAGCGATGAAAGTGTTTATGGGGATTGTGGGGCCGGCAACGGAAACAGACAATTAACAATTCCGGCTACCAACACTATCCTTGAATCGGTTTGCTTTGGTTCATGTATCGTATGTAATCCACCTGTTGTGGATGTTACTTTTCAGGTAGATATGTCAAATGAAACAGTTGATCCTTTGGGTGTATTTGTTCAGGGATCATTCCAGGATCCCCAATGGAGCGGACAACAAATGACCGATATGGGTAATGATATTTATGCCATAACAGTTCAGATTGGCGAAGGAACTACCCATGAGTATAAATTTTTAAATGGAACCACTTACGAAACTGTACCTCCGGCCTGCGGTGTTGGAGGATTCAGTAATCGTTCCGTAACAGTACCTTCAACAGCTACTACACTTCCGCTGGTTTGTTTTAGCAGTTGTGAGGCCTGTGTAAATGCAACCGATATTAGTGTTACCTTCCGGGTGGATATGTCGGATCAGGTTGTTTCACCAGAAGGAGTGCACATTGCCGGAGGATTCCAGGGATGGAATCCGGGGTCCACGCTCATGACAGATATGGGAAATGGTATTTGGGAATATACCACCATCCTGCAATCACTGTCATACCACGAATATAAATTTATTAACGGGATAATATGGGATGATGCTGAAATTGTTCCGTGGTATTGTAACAATAACAGCACCGGGAACAGGTTCATCACAGTGCCTGAATCAAATATTGTTTTGGAAAATGTATGTTTTGGTAGTTGTTTGGTTTGTAATCCTGCACCTATTGATGTTACTTTCAGTGTGGATATGTCGCAAGTGCTGATTTCAGCCAATGGTGTAAATCTGATTGGCTCGTTCCAGGGTTGGGACTTAGGCAATTTGGTAGCCATGACTGATGTAGGCAATGATATATATGAAGCTACTGTTACATTGGGTGAAGGAGAGTTTGTTGAATACAAATTTTTGAATGGTAATACCTTTGATAATGCAGAGGTGATCGAGGGAGGATGTGCTAACTTTTCGGGCAACCGCGAGTTTTTTGTGCCTTCAGCCAGTGGTGCACTTGATACCGATTGTTTCGGTCAGTGTGGTACCTGTGTTGCCACCACCTATCCTGTTGAATTAAAAGTTTATCTTGAAGGTCCGTGGAACGGAACTGATATGAATAAAGAGGTTTTTGCCAATGGTGATGTTCCGGCAAGTCAACCATTTAATACTGCCCCGTGGAATTATGGTGGTTCTGAAAGTTTTGATCTGAGTCCTTCAGAAGATATTGTTGACTGGGTACTCATTGAACTCAGAGATGCTGCCGGCGGACCTGCATTTGCAACTCCCGATCGCAAGGTTTGGAGAAGAGCTGCATTGTTAAAAACAGATGGTACCATAGTTAGAACTGACGGAACTTCATTCCCTCAATTTACCGGATATATCCAATATGATGTTTATGTGGTGGTTTATCAAAGGAATCACTTATCTGTGTTATCTGCCAACTGGATTGACCTGGAAGAATCAGGCACCATTTCCTATGACTTTACCACAGCATTGAGTAATGCTTACGGCGATGGTCAGCAGGATTTGGGCAGTGGTGTATTTGGTATGATAGCAGGCGACAGCAATGCCGATGGAACCGTAGATGATTTGGATAAGGATGTTAACTGGACCAATGAGGCCGGTGGTTCTGGCTACCTGGGCAGCGATCTTAATATGGATGGAGAAGTTAATAATCCTGATAAAGTAGATTACTGGGAACCAAATATAGGTGCTGGTACTGCTGTTCCTCAATAAGATATGATTGGGGCAAAGGCCAAAGGCAAAATCAAGCCTTTGGCCTTGCGTTTTAAAATTTGTTAATTCAAAGGAGTATTTAAAATTTATCGCATGAAAAAAACAATGCTTTTATTAATTGCAGGCTTATTCAGTTTGAATTTCCTGATGGCACAATCCGCAACTCAAGAAGCTATGGGGATCGACCAAAATAAATCAGTAAAAATTTTAAAGACCTCAAATAAATCAATAAGTGGTATTCCTGCCGGTGGTCTTCTGCTGGTGCCTGAAAGCTTAAATGACCGGGTAATAGCACTCGATCCTGAAACAGGCGATGTAATTGATGAAATGTTTATTGATGGAGCAACAGGTGGAATTTTTTCCACACCTATTAAGGTGGTTCAGAAGAAGGATAAAAGCAGCCTTTATGTTTCTGATCAGGTGGCCGATGCTGTTTTTGAATTTGATAATGATGGAAATTATTTGGGTCTTTTTGCTCCGGCTGGAGGAACCAATCCATCTATCCTGGATAATGTTCGTGGATTTTGTTATCGTAATGCCACAAATAATATCCTGGTTTGTGATGGAAATAATGATGCAGTTCAGGAATTTGATATTGATGGGAATTTTGTTACATCGTTTACAAGTCCTGGCCTTGTTGATCCTTTTGATATCATTTACTGGCCAGCAAACGACCAGTATTTAGTATGTGATATTTCCGGCGGGGATGATGCTGACGCGATCAAGGTATTTGATAATGCAGGTAATTATGTTTCTGATTTTGCAACAGGAATCGATTTTCCTGAGCAAATAAGTCTGGCCCCCGGGGGTAATATTCTGGTAGCTACCTTTAGCGCTCCATCCGGAATTTATGAGTATCTGCCTAATGGAACCCTTGTGAATTATTATGATGCAATATCTGGTTGCAGGGGCGTGTATGAATTACCTAATGGTAATATGCTTGTTACCAGTGGTGATGCCATTTATGAACTGTCAAAATCGAATACGGTAGTTGATACAAAATTCCAGGCCAGCGGGGCAAGTTTGAGATTTGTAACTTATGTTGCAGGTTCGGGTGCTAATGTAACTTTCAGGGTTGATATGTCGCAGCAAACTGTTCCCCCGGAAGGCGTACATATTGCCGGAAGTTTTCAGGGCTGGGACCCGGGTGCTACTGCCATGACAGATATGGGTAACGGCATCTATTCCTATACCCACACTTTTGCGGGAGGTGAATACATTGAATATAAGTTTATCAATGGTGATGAATGGGGTGAAGATGAAGCTGTTCCTTCGGGATGCGCCCAAAATAATAACCGGTACCTGGATGTTCCATTAGCAGATACGCTCCTCCCGGCAGTATGTTTTGCTTCCTGCCAGCCTTGTGGAAATGCCACCGAAGTTACCATTCAGGTTGATATGTCGGAACAAACCGTTTCTGGTGATGGTGTGCATGTAGCCGGTAGTTTTCAGGGTTGGAATCCGTCATCCACGGAGATGTTAGCAGTAGGGAATGGTGTTTATGAAGTTACCGTTACCGCCTCAGAAGGCGAAACGATTGAATATAAATTTATTAATGGTAATGACTGGGCATTTGAAGAAACCGTACCTTCTGAGTGCGGAGTTCCGAATGGAGTTGGTGGATATAACCGGTATTTCGAGGTGCCCACAGGTGGAGGTAATACTGATTTGGTCTGTTTCGCAAGCTGTGATCCATGCGGTGTAATTCCTGTTGAGGTAAATGTAACCTTCCAGGTAGATATGTCGCAGCAAACAGTTTCGGGCGACGGAATACATCTTGCCGGTGATTTTCAGGGCTGGGATCCTGCAGCTAGTGGAATGACGCTTGTATCCGATGATGTTTACCAAATCACCTTTCCATTGGTTGTAGGTTCTCATCATCAGTTTAAGTTTATCAACGGAAATAGCTGGGATGGTGAGGAAACAGTTCCCGAAGCTTGCGGGGAGGACAATGGCTCAGGCGGATACAACCGTTTTATTGATATTCCTGATTCAGATACCTTGTTGCCTGCTTATTGTTTTGGCAGTTGTGATACTTGTATGACATTACCTGATGAGCATAGTGTAACTTTCAGAGTGGATATGAGTGATCAGACGGTTTCTGCGGATGGCGTTCATATCGCCGGTGATTTCCAGGGCTGGGATCCCGGTGCAACAGCGATGAATCTTATTGGTAACAGTGTGTATGCTGTTGAGGTTATGCTTTATGAAGGATTCCATTATCAATACAAATTTATCAATGGAAATAGCTGGGATGGTGAAGAAACCGTGCCCGAAGCATGTGGCGAAGATAATGGAAACGGTGGATATAATCGTTTTCTTGATGTACCCGCTATGGACACTACCCTGGTAGCGCTTTGCTTCAGTAGTTGCGATACCTGTGTAGGTACTTATGTTAATTATGAAAAACTCAATGGAAATATTGCCGTTTCACCTAATCCCTTCCTTGATGAAATTTGGTTTGTGTTTGCTGAAACAGACATGAAAATTGATATTAAATTAATCAATTCACTGGGTGTTGTGGTGGCCTCTGATGAAAATATTATTATCCGCAAAGATGAAAATTACACAATGCGTGGTTTAAGTTCACTGGCCAAAGGAATTTATTTTCTTAATATCTCTACCTCTGATACCGGTGGAGATTCAGAAATGATCACCAAAAAATTGATCAAAAAATAACAATCAGGATGCTGCACATTTGTTTCATTAATTGGGAACAAATGTGCTGTATCCGTTATTGATCATCCAATAATCGTTTTTGTCTTTATTGTCAACCTGATCGTCCATATTAAAGTCACCATTAAAGTAACCTGATAAGCCGGCCTCCGTCATCCATGGATTCAGTTTGTCATTTTCATTTACAAATCCATCTGCATTTCCATCGGCAGCTACCATTCCCCATATTCCTGATGCCAGCTCTTTTACAGTGCCCGACCCACCGTAGGTTTGAGTTTCGCTAATCATAAAATTATAACTGTATACATCCCCAACCGGCAACACTGCATTTGCCGATATAATGCCGATATGATTGCGATGCCAGATTACGACATATAAATTGTTATTCACCGAAACATTAAACTCAGGCAAAGATGTGCCATCGGTAGCAACCACAGAGCCATCTGATTTTACAAATACGGCTTGTTTGCCGATACTTCTGGCAGATGTTGCAGTTGATGCATCACCATCTGTATCTCTTAATTCAATTAATAACCAATCAACAATGTCTGTTGCAGGAATTCCAATAACTGTTTCGCTGCCATTATAGTTCCATGGGCTAACATTGAATGGATGAGTTAATGGCAGGTTGTTCTGGTCGTTGATCGTTGTAAGCATTTGAGTTCCTTCAAAAGGGCCTTCCATCATTACATGCAAGTCAAGTTTCAGGCTTTCGGCGATGGGTGCTCCTGACCACGTAATATAATTCATCACTTCAGGTGCTGATTTCCCATTTTGATCCCACAAATCATAAAATACCTGCCCGGCATTATTGGTCGTATTTTCATCCTTGAGAAATTCAACATATTCCTTGCTGGTGGTTTGGTAGAAAAGAGTAGCCTCAATTGAATCGGGAATAAATGGCAGGTTATACGTTGTTTCATCCCAGTATTGACCATCCGCGTAAGTATAACCCACAGGCGGTGATTGAATAGCCTGGAAATTTGCGTTTGAAAATCCTCTGGGTGGAATCCGGTTATCCGAATAGATCGTATCGTTTAATACAAAATGAAAAGAAACTCCGGGTGAAAGTCCAACCGCCCCTGCTATTCCCGGACTCAGGCCGGGTTTTATCTCATAAATCTTTGTCCCTGTTTTGGTTAGAATTCCGGAGTTCAAATCATATGCTCCCGACTCGTAGGTTGATGCCGTTAAAGAGTTAAATGCTTTCAAATTGATCCAAATCCGGCGACCCTCCGGGTATCCTGATGGCAATTTATGTCCTGTTTCATTGATAACTTTAACTGTAGCCGACTTCCCTGTTTGATCCACAATCAGCTCAACGGTAGCCGCTTGTTGAAGCATGCTTTGTGTCCTGCTGATTCCTGCGTTAAGTGCAGCTGTATTTACATCATCCGGATAGAGGGTTTCAAGCAAGGTAGGAATAAATGTATTTCCCCCGGTCATATCGTGTAAAGGCAAATCGTTGCGCACAGGTGCATAGCTTTTGTTACAGGCTTTGCCTGTTACATCTCGCATGTGGCAATCCTGGCAGGTTGAAACAAATAGCTTATTCCCCCCGAATGTGGTTCCGGTTACTCCTCCCGGAGAATTATAATCACTCATTAACCATTCGCTATATGTTCGTTCAATTGGAAACATGGAGTAGGGGCTAAAATCAGCAGCAGGCGTATCAAAAGCATTGGGAGTGTATCCGGTAATATTTCCATTGATATCTTTAACAGCCTCATAAACCGGATTACTTACATCATGGCAGGTGCCGCATAATTTTGATTCGGAGTGATAGGGTGAATAGGGCGTGGCATGATTGGCCTGCGGATCGTACAAGGGGCCCCTTCTGTTATCCTCATCGTCACAAATATAACCGCCATTGGCACTTGAATCAGGAATATTTGGAAGTATTGATAAATAAGCTTGATCCAGTTCATAAGTTGAGCTGCCATTTCCAGGAGCGGTATTATAAAGTGTATTATTTGTGTATGGATTTACACCTGGCTGCGAAGGTGCTATCATCCGGTGACAGAAATGGCACTGTACGCTCTCCATATCCGTAGCAATCAGAGCTGACCCATTCGTAGGCTGCGACCTGCCCTCAAGCCACCCAACGGGCGTGTGACACCGGATACACAAATCTCCAACCTCAGGTGCATCCTGGTTAGCTATAGCCAGACAGGCAAGATATAACGGATCTCGCTGTGCATGCGCCATCATGCTTCCCCGCCAGTTAAAAGCTGGTTCAACATTCAGGTCATAACCCCCATGACAATTGTCGCAAACATCAGGATCTACAAAAGTTCCGGATTCAAGGGGTTGAGATCCTGGCAGGAAAAAGTCGTTAATAGTGCTTGGTACATAACTTTTCTGCTGTGGTGCCTGACTGGTTAGGAGAATCAACAATCCAACTGACATTAATGAAAATGCAATTTTTGAAAGATTTTTAGGAGACTTCATTACAACCAATTTTAGTGTCTCCTAAAATTAATATGTAAAAATCTAAATGTCAACTAACCCTTGAAATTTAGAATGGTTAAAAATAAAGGTAAGTTTTTTTGGTTGAGTTGCCGTTGTTAGGCAATCCCATAATTAAATCCTAATCCAAAATTTTAAGGGATCTTAAGCCAGGAAAATTATTTAAATAAAAAGTGCCCATAGAAATTAATCCAGGGCACTCAATTTACATACTAATCCCTAATTTTTGGGTGTTTTATTTTGGTACCTGACTGATATACCCGGTTCCAGCCTTAGCCGGTACCTGTCCACCACCTCCCAGGTTTGGTTTCCAGTAGTCGGTTTCATCAGTGTTTTGGGTAAGCCCGTTCATGCTGAAGTCGCCGCCCATATATCCTGATAATCCCAGATCGGATTTCCAAACCGCAGTTTCGTCAGTGTTTTGAATAAGTCCGTTTCCGTTACCATCCGCTGCAACCAAGCCCCATACGCCGGGTTCGATCTCTTTGTGTCCGTTGATTCCGCCATAAACCTGTGCTGATCCGCTTGAAAAATCATAACTGTAAACGCCTGCTGTTTGAGATAATCCGACGGAGGACATTATTCCCAGGTGATTCCTGTGGAAAACACAAGCATATAGATTATTGGAGTAAGTAACGTCAAAAATCACATAACTTGATCCATCCAAACCCCTGATTGAACCGTCACTCATAATAAATGCAGCCTGTGTTCCGATTGCCGTAGCTGAACTTGCTGAAGCTGGTGTTGTTGCATCCCGGATTTGAATAATTACCCAATCGACGGCCGACACCGGTATTGAACCTACCGACTCTGAACCCGTGTAATACCACTGGATATTGTTGGGATCAGAAATGTCGTAATAAGGCATTGACGGATTGTAGGGTTGATTGAGAGGAATGTACCCATTGGTATTAAGTGTGGTGCTCATAACCCCTCCACCGCTGTATGGACCTTCGAGATAGGCAATCAAATCGAGACGGATAAAACCATCGCCCCAGAATACATGTCCGTATGGGTCATTTTCGTAGGTTTCCCCAGCAAAATCACCGGTTGCATTGATGAAGTAAACATTTCCGGATGTTGAATTTTTGTACACATTGTACGCTGATCCCCAGGTGTTGGTGGGGAAAACGGCATCATTTACTTCAAAGGTCTGATCGTTATAAATTACCATCAGACTTCCGCCTGCAGCTCCGTTCTGGAAGGTGCAATTGTTGAATGAATAAACAGGGTTTACCACCGAACCTGGTCTCAGGTAAACACCTGAAGTACTCATGTATTCAAAAAGCATATTCTCAGCGCTGATGTATCCGCCATTTTCCACCCACAGATCATAATATCCTGAAATATTTGTGATTGTGGAGGTATATGGATCGGCAGAAACAGCCAGTAACCAGCCACCATTATTTACATGCATTTCTGAACCATTGTCGAGGGCAAGAGTGGCATTTTCGCCGGTATACAATGTTCCGCCATCATTTAAATTAATATTTCCATAGCAGTATGTAGTGAGTTCATTAAGATCAAGGGTTCCATTATTAACCGACATATCACCATTTACGGTAAGGTCGTTGCCATAGATGTATACAGTATTTGATTTTGTTCCTTTGATGGTTTCGCCGTTCCTGTCCTTAAAAGAATAAGAGGATTTATCCCCAGTGGACTTATTGATCGTTAAATTGTAAAGCGTGCTTCCAGCTGCAAGGTCAATGCGGGCGTCAGCGCCTCCATAAAACTCTGTGGTACTTCCGGTTGGATTGTAGTCGCTTCGCTGTGATGCAAACCAACCCGACGTTTTTAATGTGCCACCCGACATTGTTGTGGTGAGCGCTGCAGAATTAAAGATGGTAATTCCAGGTCCATCAAAGTCGAGTATACCGCCATTTAAGATCGTTACATTTAAGGGGCTCCCAAAGCACCAGTAACTTTCATCATCACCGCCTGTTACTGTCATTGTTCCGCCATTTACATAAAACTCGGTTCCATACATATCCACATACTGACCGCTGGCTTGATTAAGGTTAATCTGGGAGTTGGTCAATGCATACCAACTGCCGTAAATTCCGTTTTGTGCTAAATCATTGGCTGTAAATGTACCCAGGGAAACACTCACTGCACCTGAAATCCAGTTGTAACTGTTGCAAACTATATCGTCATTGGCAGCATTTACCCGAATGGCCACGTTGCTATTATTCTCCAACACATTGAATGTTTCATCTGAATTGATATATTGCATAACAGGTGCTGTCCCATTGAAAACAACTTTTCCGGTGCTTTCCAGGAAGGCTGTTGTTCCGACCTGGTTGTCCCAATCTCCACCAACATACATATCACCGTTGTTAGTATTCAATCCACCACTTACGATCGTAAAGTCATTTTTGATATTGAGATCGTAACCGGTATAAAGCAACATTGTGTTGGTTCTGTTTATCGTCAGATTATAGAAATAATTATTGGGGTGCATTAAAATATATTCGCCTGTTGCACCTGTGCTGATGAATTCTACTGTGCCACCTGTGGGCTGGAAATTTCCACTTATGGTTCCAAAGAGGGAGCCGCCAATCCGAATTGTTCCGCCAGTAATTGTACAAACTGCCGGTAGGTTAAGGTGGTTGTCGGAGATTTCGAAGATACCATTGTCAAGGTTTAAATTTCCCTGCATCGACACGTAAGAAGTTTTGGGCTGATCACACATAAAAGTACCACCGCCCAATATGTCGAGTGTCCCGGTAGAAGTTTGTGTGAAATGACCATGGCTGTAAACCTCACCGGCAAACCAATCGGTGTTATCAGTTTGGGATTCCTGTTTGGAAATTCCGGCTGATGCTATTCCTGATCCATTTGAAATATCTTCACCTTCAGGAATTTGATTTTTAGCAGTTTCATCATAATCAAGAATAAGGGTTCCATTGTTTGTAAGGGTTCCATCCACTTCCAGGTAACCTGATCCGATCACTGATCCGAGCTGGACAGTTGACCCTGCGGCAATGTCCATATCACCGTTTACTATCACATCGTATTCCTGAATGTGGAAGAAATTATCTGCATACACATTTAAGTCGCCGGAAATTACCACCGGATATGTAGTAGTGTACGAAATATAACAGACACCCGAAGAGGCGGGCATTGCAATATTAACTGTTCCCAATTCAGCAACGGCAGAATAGTTTCGTATTGCCGTAGTTCCTGTACCTGTTAAATTAAGTATGTTGCCACTGCCTAATTGTGCATTTGAACCATCAGCAAAGAAGACCCGGTAGTCGCAATTAATAACACCAGTAGTAATATTTTCAGTTCCACCGGCTGCCCAGATAAATTCATTACCCACGTTAACCACATCTGCGGCATTCGTCATAATGAAATTTCCGGCTACAGTAATATTTCCGGCAACATCAAGTTGGTGACCACTTACACCGAAGGATCCCGAATTTACCATAAGTTCACCGGTGATTGTTAAATCTGTTGTCATCGACGCAGTATTGGCTTCACTGTTATAGTTAATCGTGTTATCAATCCTGCCATCTGCTGATTGTATAGGTGTGATAGCTGCACTATTAAAATTACTTTTAGCCGACTTATCGATATATAAGTCATTAATTGTGCTTCCGTTTGATGTTCCAATTGATACATCATTTGTTCCGTACAATTCAATGATACCGGCTGTTGGCGTGAAATCGGCCCTGTTTCCGGTATAACCGCCATTCATCCTGATGGTTCCGCCTGTAATTGAAGTTGTGAGTATATTACTGCTCGACAAATATAAACCGCAGCTGGTAAGGTCTATCACTCCTCCGGTCATTTCAACCAATGCATCTCCGCCATATGGCCACCAGGATACACTTCCTGTAAGGTTTATAGTGCCTCCGTAATTGTGCAATTCTCCCCTCAAATCAACATAGGTTCCTGTTCCTGAATTGATAAGATTTATTGTTCCGCCAGGATTGACATAAAATGCACCAACTACAGCATCATCAATTAAATCGTTGGCAGTGAAAGTTCCGTAATTTACATCTACTGCTCCTGCTGTCCAGTTGTATGCTCCGCAGGTAACTGTTCCTGAATTTACCCTGAAAGCGCCACCGGCTGATTTATTTATCTCCAGCAAATCAAAAGTTTCGGTGGAACAATATTGATGATAATTCCCTCCATTGATTACCACATGGGTCCCTGATTCGGTAAAACCAGCGTCACCCACGGTATTATTCCAGTCGCCTCCAACATAAACAACGTTAGCGCCGGGAGCAAAATACCCTTCATTAATTGTCAGGTTTTTGGCAATATTCAGATCACCGCCAGAGATTGTAGTCCCGGTTGATGAACTAAATACAACATTATTAAAGGTTCCCGAACCTGAGCTGTAGTTGTTAACTACCTGCGAAGTTCCGTTGAAAACCGCAGATCCTGTATTGGAAAGCTGTGTGAAATCAAATGTGCCATAATAGTTAAATGGTCCATTTATCTCAATATTGTGACTCGAATAGCTATCAAATATGGCATTTGTGGTAATAAAGAGCAAGCCGTTAACCCTGAGATCATAGGTGCTGAGATTGCTCACTTTGGCAGCAGCGCCTGAATATTTGTAAACCCTGAGGTTATAAAAGTCAGAAGCAGTGCTATAACAGCGTATCCATGCATCTGTTGAGCCTTCAAAGTCAACAAACCCTGTGGCCGGGCTGAAATCACATCCATTGTTCATGGTGAAATCTCCCCAAACATTGATAAATGTATTATAAGCAGTTGCATCAAATGAAGAGCCACTGTTCCAGACCGCATTTCCATAAAGATCAATAATTCCGTTGTCCTGCGACATAAGGATATTTCCACCAACTGTCATATTACCATTAACAATAAGTTTCATGTCGTAAAACTCAAGTGTAGATCCTGCACCTGTAGTAAGATTGTCGCAGGCTTCATTTGCGATTCCAGTGTAGTTATCCACATAAACCGGTTGGTACCCCACATTGTTAATCACTACATCCTCCGTGGAAGTAGGGATATGGCCGGCCGACCAGTTGGCAGCCTGATGCCAGTAATGATTGTAAGAACCAACCCATTGGTTTACTCCGGTAACATTGATGGTATAATCCTCTACTTCACCATAGCTTGTGGTACCGCATGCGGAAACTGTACCGGTGTATGTTATTCTAACGCGCATGGTTTTAGGGCCTGCTGTTACTCCCACCGGTGGATCGATCAGTGCGGTGTAAGGTCCTGTGCCCGGTGTTCCGCTAACCGTAACAGTTTCATTGGCATCAGCAAAATCCAAATCTCCATTCCAGTCAACCCAGATTCCACACTGGTCAGAACTGTAGGATGTTACACCATTTGTTACTGTAACTGTTGCTGATGAGAGGTAATCAATATCGGTGGATAAATTGGTGTAATCGGCATAGCCATCGCAACCGGAAGAATTATTTATTGAACCAATTTGAACATTGGCTATATGTTCATCGCAGCCTCCTCCGGCAACGCAATATTCATAAACATTTAAAGTGTAATCTTCCACTTCTCCAAATGTGGTAGAACCACAGGGATCGGCAGGCGGTGTTCCAGTGTAACTCAGACGGATACGCATGGTTACCGGCCCTGATAAAATAGAAGTAGGAGGAGTTACATTCATACTTACCGAGGTAGTGCTTGTACCGTAACCAATCAGTTCGCTGGCATCCTCAAAATCACCATCACGGTTCCAGTCGGCCCAAACGGTTACATCATCACCAGAATAACCATTTCCGATGGTGACAGTAAGATTGGTAGTGCTGCCTTTCAACAGGTCGGTAGAAAGGTTTGTGTAGTTCTCATAGCCTTCACAATCTGATGCGTTGTTAATGGAGCCGATAGCAACATTGGAGATGTATTCATCACAACCTCCGGTAGCAATACACTGATCAGTAAATTCCATCGGTGAAACATAGGTGAGTGCACGTCCTGATCTGTTATCGGTCCAGTTTGGATAAACCTTGTTATCTCTGGCATCAATTCCAATATAATCTCCCATATAACCCGAAGCAAGGCCCGGAATAGCTGACGGTGTAAAGGATACATCACCCACCCTGAAATCGTCCCAGGATACGCCACCATCTTCGGAATAGGCCACCCATACCTCACAAGCGGTGCTACTCGTACCTAAATTCCTGTCATCATAAAAAACACAATACAATTTTCCTGTGATAGGATCGCAGGTGATCCATGGGATAAATGAGGCATAACCATCAGCACTAGAACCCTGGTTTACCCTTACAGGTGTATTCCATGAAACACCTCCATTGGTAGAGCGCATGCAATATACACTCACATTGGTGCCGGTATTGGTTCCCGGAGTTCCTATGTTGGACCATACTACATAAATATTTCCATTGTAGGCACCACCACTGATGTCAACGGCCATGGACGGGAATGAATTGACCCGCATACTTTTTCCTGTTGCATTGGAGGTTGGTGAATAAGGGCTGGGCCGGATTCCTAAAATATTATTATGAATCCGGGTAGCTGAATAAAATGAAGATCCTCCGTTCAACGACCTGGCAAATCCAATTGCATTTTCATTTGTTGCGCTTGGATACCAACTGTCGTATACCACCCAAACAGCGTATACCTGACCGGTTGGCCCGGTTTGGATATTTACGCCCTGGTTGTGGCTGCCCGCAGCAATGGCATTACTGATATTGATAGGAGATGACCAGGAAACACCGCTGTTTGTTGACCGGCTGAATTCAATATCGCTATAATTTGTAGCCGCAGATGCAATATTAGTCCATGCTGAATAAACGTATCCACTATAAGTTCCGCTTGATCGTGTATCCACTTTCAGATGGTTTTTATCCATCAGATCAGGGTAGGTGTATGTACCTGTTATCGCAACCGGATTCCATGTTGTTCCATTGTCTGACCAGGCAATTCCCTGACCGCTTCCGGAGGTTATAAATCCGATATAACGACGTCCGTTTGAACCAATGGCAACAGCAGGATCACCTTTATTTGCTCCGCCGGCTCCATCATGACTTCCCGTCCAGGATGATCCGCTATTATAAGAATTAAGATAATTCGCACCATAGATGCTTCCGCTTGCTTCGGAATTGTTTGAATTAAGCACGTAACTATTATTTGTAGGGTTTATCGAAATGGAGTTTTCACTTTGTGTAACTCCAGTTTCATCCCAAACACAAACATCAGTCGACATTTGCTCTATGCTTTTAGCATTGTTTTTTGATTTTATTCCTTCGGCAGGCTTTACCGGTACTGAGGGGTTTACCTGTACCAATCCTCGTTCGGCAGCGTCCATCCAGTAGCCAATGTTATCGGCAAAGGATTTAAACTCTTCGGGTGGAACAGGCATTGCCTGTGTGGTTGTTTGTGCGGTATTAATACCAGGAATAAACAAAAATAGGATAACTGAAAAAGTAAGGATTCTTTTCATAACGGCAATTTTTAATTATTGAAAGGTTTATTGAGGTCGTTTCAAGTGTCTAAGGTACAAAAAAATATAATCCATATATATTTTTGTTTTAGATATTTATAACAGGAGGACTGAGATCTTATGGTTAAATATCCATTTTGATTTTATGAAATGGTTGATATAATTTAATTCCGGTAGAATTTGGTTTACGTGAAAATTTGAGTGCCAACTTACAGCAATATGGTTGTATTGCTTTGGATCGATTGTTTGGCAATAAATATGCGCTTAATGCAGATGTGAAAATATTGATTATCCTTCTAAAAGGATACATATCACCTATCTGTCGGATCTTAGCAGAAATTGAAGTGGAATATCCAAACGTTTATTCCAGTAGTTTTCATTATGTGCGTCCCCTTCAAATATCAAAGATTCAAATTGTTTGCCTTTGATCAAGCCCAGCTTAGCTAATCGTTCATCCATGAAATACTGGGCCTCACCATACCAACTATCAAGCGACTCGCTGCCTCGATCGAAGTAAATTTTAAATTCATGATGAGCCGGCAGATTTTGACTGATATACCTTACCATTTCATTCGAAACTGCTGTGTCATTATTTATTAATGATACCGGCCAGTGCGTTGATAAGCAACCGGCTTTTCCAAAAACATCAGGATACTCCACCAGGGCATAAGCCGAAATCAATCCGCCCATGCTTGAGCCCATGATTGTGGTATGTTCCCTGTCGGTGAGTGTATTGTAATGTGAATCAATGTATGGTTTGAGTTCTTTAATAACAAATTTAAGGTATTCATCCGACAACGGCACGCCGCCCCATTCCTCAACTAACCTGCTTTGCGCGCTGTCGGGCAGGTTATAAAACGGTTTGGCAGGATCATACTCTCTGAACCGGTATTTTGTATTCCAAATGCCAACAACAATGGTTGCCGGTAGTTTTTTTTCGGCCATCAATTTGCTGATCCATTCATCAACACCCCATTCGGCGCCAATGTATGCTTTGGTTGAATCAAAAAGATTTTGTCCGTCGTGCATGTACAAAACCGGAAAACCTTCTCCATCACTTGCGTACCCCGGAGGCAACCAGATACTTACATTTCTTGGAATCACATATTCTGATTTAAAATCGCTGAGTTCGACCAACCGGGCTTCTTTATCATTTGCGCAATTGACCAATAATATTGAAATAAGTAAAACAGAAGCCACGGATATTAAAAATTTTCGGGAGTGCATGGATTAGTGATTTAGGGTTTAATCTTCTAAAATTAATTATATTTTTGTTTCAGTTAATATCATCGGTCATAAAAATGCTTTCCTATGAAATCAATTTCCGCCTTATTCTTTGTGTTTGTTTGCAGTATGGGTATCTCATTTGGGCAGTTCAGCCTTGATCGCGTTGAACCGCCATTTTGGTGGACTGGCATGCAAAATACGCATCTTCAGATTATGTTTTACGGTGAAAACATTGCTGAATTATCGCCAATAATCCGTTATGATGGGATAGAAGTCCTGGAAACGGTTCTTGTAGAAAATCCAAATTATCTGTTTTTAATCCTCGATATTCATCCGGATACAAAAGCGGGCTCATTTGCGATAGAATTCAGTAAAGATGATATGATGCAACTCTATTATTCATATACATTGAATGCCCGTTCGGAAAATTCGGGGGAAAGGCAGGGTTTTAACAATTCCGATGCAATTTACCTCATCACCCCTGATCGTTTTGTGAATGGTGATCCCGGTAATGACTATATGCCCGAAATAGGTGATACCCTTGACCGATCTGATCCACAGGCCAGGCACGGCGGTGATATTCAGGGTGTGATAAATAGTTTGCAATACCTCAGTGATATGGGTTTTACTTCCATTTGGCTTAACCCCGTACTTGAAAACAAAATGCCACGCACCTCTTACCATGGTTATGCTGTCACAGATTTTTACAAAGTTGATCCGCGCTTCGGAAGCAATGAAGATTATCAGATACTTGGGCAAGCCTGCCAGAAAAACGGGTTCAAACTGATCATGGATATGGTTATGAACCATTGCGGATCGGAACACTGGTGGATGAAAGACCTTCCTTCGAATGACTGGATACATTATGGTGGAAATTATGTTCAAACCAATCACAGGCGATCGGTGATCCATGATCCTTACGCTCCTGAATCAGATAAGGAGCTTTTTTCGAACGGATGGTTTGTAAAGTCAATGCCCGACATGAATCAGCAAAATCCTTTACTTGCTGAGTACCTTATTCAAAACTCCATCTGGTGGATTGAATATGCACATCTGCAGGGCATCAGGCACGATACACACAGTTACCCCGACAAAAATTTTATGGCCGATTGGTCATGCGCCATTATGGATGAATATCCAAATTTTAACCTGGTAGGAGAGGAGTGGAGCCCCAATCCTAATTATGTGGCATATTACCAGCGGGGAAGTAATAATCAGGATGGATATAATTCATGTATGCCCAGTATGATGGATTTTCCAACTCAAATTAGTTTGGTTCCGGGGTTTACGGAACCCGAAAACTGGAATTCCGGATTTATTAAAATATATGAGAATCTTGCCAATGATTTTATTTATCCCGATCCATATAATTTGGTGATTTTCCCTGATAACCATGATATGAGCCGGTTCTATACCCAGGTGAATGAAGATTATAATGCGTTTAAAATGGGCATTGCCTATATCCTCACCTTGCGCGGAATTCCCCAAATATTTTATGGTACCGAAATATTAATGAGCAATCCGGGTACCGATGCGCATGGCATCATCAGGAGTGACTTTCCGGGAGGCTGGGAAAATGACGTTAAAAATGCATTTACTGGAGCCGGTTTAACAGATCAGGAACTGGAGGCACAACTTTTATTCAAATCCTTACTGAACTGGCGAAAAGAGAAGGCCTGCCTGCATGATGGCAAACTGGTCCATTACAGTCCAAAGGATGGCATTTATGTGTTCTTTAGATTTAATGATGAGGAAATGGTAATGTTGGTTTTTAATAAAAATGAGGAAGAGTATACTGTTGACAAAGCAAGATTTCAGGAGGTGATTAAAAACAGGAAAGAAGCGGTTTCGGTATTAGATGGAAATAGCAGCCCCATTGAAAAAGCGGTAGTGCCGGCCGGATCGGTTGGGATTTTTGAAATAAATTGAAAACCTAATATAACTTTCCATGTCAAAAACCATCCGAGCGATAAATGTTATTGGGTTATTTTTAGTTTTGATAGTCAGTATTTCATGCTCCGAACAAAAACAGCCTACTCGTCCGAATATCATTTTCATCATGGCCGATGATCATGCTTTTCAGGCCATCAGTGCATATGATTCCACATTGATCCACACTCCAAATATCGACCGGCTGGCCGAGGAAGGTATTCGTTTCGACAGGGCTTTTGTGACCAATTCGATTTGCTCCCCCAGCAGGGCTGTAATTCTTACCGGACAATTCAGTCATATTAACGGGTTGCGCAATAACCTGGATGTTTTCGACAGCACCCGGCAAACTTTCCCCAAATTACTCCAGCAGGCCGGTTACGAAACCGCCATAATTGGTAAATGGCATTTGAAATCTCAGCCCACCGGGTTTGATTACTGGCGCGTTTTGCGCGATCAGGGTGATTATTATAAACCCCAGTTCAGAACCCCCGACAGTTTGTTGGAAGTAGATGGTTACGTAACTGATATTATCACAAACATGGCCATCAATTGGATTGAAAACCGGCAGGATACCAGCCCTTTTTTACTTATGTGCCAGCATAAGGCTCCCCACCGCGAATGGATGCCCGCCCAGCGGCATGTCACCGATTTTATGACCTGGAAAATTCCGGAGCCGCCTACTTTGCAGGATGATTATGCACATATGGGTTCTGCCGCTCGTGAGGCCGAAATGCGTATTATGGACCATATGGGATATTCAAACGATAATAAAATTAAACCCGAAATTGTTGATTCACTGAATCTGCATGAATTTTATAATTGGTATAAACCGGTTTATTATAAAAATTATGACCGGATGACGATGGAAGAAAAACAGCACTGGGATTCAATTTATGATCCGATCATTACCGGTTATATCCGAGACTCACTTTATGGTGAAGCGCTATTGAAATGGCGATATCAACGATATATGCAGGATTACCTCGCAACCATTAAATCGGTGGATGAAAGTGTTGGTTCTATCCTCAAATATCTGGATGAAAAAGGTATGGCTGAAAATACAGTGGTTGTTTATACCAGCGACCAGGGATTTTACCTTGGGGAGCATGGTTGGTTCGATAAGCGGTTCATGTATGAAGAATCCTTCAGGACTCCACTACTCATTCGCTGGCCATCGGCAATTAAAGCCGGCCAAAAAGACGTTCACCTCGTACAAAACCTCGATTTTGCTGAAACCTTTCTGGATATTGCCGGTGTTGAAATTCCGGCTGATATGCAGGGAAAAAGTTTAGTTCCCTTATTCTCAAACAATAAACAGGAATTTCGGGATGCCATTTATTATCATTACTATGAGTATCCCGGCATTCATGCCGTTAAACGGCATTATGGTATTCGCACCGACAAATACAAGTTGATACACTTTTATTATGATATTGATGAATGGGAACTTTACGATCTGGAAAAAGATCCAAATGAATTGTATAACCGGATTGAAGACCCTGCCTACGAAGAAATAAAAAAGGATTTAATGAGCCGTTTGGCCGGGCTTCGTCTGCAATATGATGATTCGGATAGCCTATCACAGGTACTGTTAAATAAAGATTTGGATTTACTTAATAATAATTGATTTATTGAATTATTCAATTTATCCACATTGATATAATTTGAAAAACCATTAGTTTGTATCTCGCCAATTTCGCTGAAAACACAGAAAAACATTTCATATTTTTCGAGGTTTTGCGATATTCCTGATTGAGGGCTGGCAGAAACGAGAGATTATTAGCTACAGGTAGAATTGGGGATATACATATTAAATTAACAGAGATGCAACTATTTACTGGCATATTATAGTCTAGCTGGTATATTTAGATGATTTCTAAATTGTGATTTGCACAATAAATCTCATTTTTTTTTCTTTATTTAGCAAAACATTTCGGAAGTAATAGGATCAAAGTGCCTTTAATTAGTTATTGAAACGATTATTAGCCTGAGATCTGATGGTCATGAGCCTTTTATTTTTAAACAACCCGGGAAAAAGAATTGAGAAGGATGAGTAGTAACTCTATGTAATCTTTCAGGACAAAGACTTAAAAAATAAGGATCAAGATTTTGGAATTGTAAACAGGGTGGCAGACCGCCCTGTTTTTTTTATGCATAAAAAAACCCCTGCAGTTAAAACTACAGGGGTATTTTATTTTCAGATTGCTAAATTACTTCTTCAGGAATTTAGTTGATTGAACACCTTTTTCAGTGTAAACTGTAATCAGGTATACGCCTTCGGTTAGATTAGCAGTGTTCAGGATAACCCTATCGTTTTGGATATTGTTAACTGAAATCACTTTTTCACCTACTACATTGTAAACTTCAATCATGGTAGCTGCATCCAGTTTGTCAACGGTAAGCTGATCACCGGCTGGATTAGGATACATGTTGAAAGTTATTGGCTGATATTCGAAGATACCATCCGGTGATCCCCAAATATTATGAACCTCAGTCATGTTTGTATCAACTGCAACCATCCTGTTGTCGCCACCTTCCCATTCGCCATTATTCCAGCTTGCTTCACCGTTGATAACACGGAAATATTTATACTGGTGTTCACCGGCATATAATGGAAGAGTAAGGGTATAAATCATGTCATTGTCTTCTGATGGAGCCATTTTATAATCTTCAACAGTTCCAGGCTCATTCCAGTTACTGAGCAGTTCACCAGAAACATAAACATCATCAGTAGTTGGTTCAAAAGGATCAGCATTTGTCATATCTACATTAAAGGTGAATTCAATTGGTTTGGTACCCCATGTATGATCAAAGGTAGTTTCGCCCATAACGATTTGACTGCGATTTGGATCGCCTTCCCATTCACCATTGCTCCAGCTTGAAGATTCTTTATCAGCAAAGAAGTATTTCCAGGACCAACGGCCATCTTCCATTTCAAAAGTACCAGTGTAATTGATACCGTCCTCTGATGTCAGCATTAATGTTGGATCAGTTCCTGGCTCTGGCCATCCCCATGCATCACCTGCAATGTATACGTCGTGTAATTCAGGATCAAAGGTTACTTCACTTCCATATCCAATAGCTCCTTCCATATTCAGGTTAAATGTAACTGCATTTGCAACTACAGGTCCTGTGGCACTAACTTCAATGTCATCGAAATAGATATCAATGTCTTCGGTAAGCGTAAGTGGATTTTCAAAATCCGGAATAAGTACTATTCGGGTATATACTCCTGGAACAGAGCTGAAATCGAACACCAGTTCTTCCCAACCATTTTCCACAGATTGTGCTTCAATGGGGTAGACATCGCCTGAATTAGTACCAAGATCGGGATTTTCTAATTTGAAATCAACTGGGCTAATTCTTGGTTTCCAAATTTTTAATTTTACATAAGGAGTCGCCTCAACATCAATCGGGGTAGAAATGTCTGAGTACCAGCCAGCCCAAGGATCACCATCAAAACCGCGGGTCATTTTCCCAACTCTCAAACCACTGTTTCCTTCCATATCAGGATTGGCTACAACGTCAAGAGCTCCATTAGTTCCTGCTGAAAACAGTTCCATTTGAATATGTTCAAAATTTTCCAAAACGATAACCGGATCGCTGCCCGGAGTTGGGTCATCATTGATGTAAATCTCATCGAAATACAAGGTAATGTCTTCAGTAAGCGTAAGAGTATCTTCGTAATCAGGAATTAATACAATTCGAGAATACTCATCAGGAAAGGCACCGAAATCAAACACAAATTCTTCCCATTCGTCAGTTAGCATTTGGGATGCCATTGGATTGACATCTCCTGTGTTAGCACCTGTGCCCGGGTTTTCAAATTTGAAAACGATGGGGCTAACCCGTGGTTTCCATAATTTCAGATGAACATATTGGTTGGTTCCAACATCAACTGTAACGGCATCATAAAGATCTGCCCACCAGCCTGCCCAGGGGTCACCGTCATATCCACGATCCATTTGCCCAACATACATGGTTTCATTGCCATTCATGTCAGGGTTGTCGATAATGCTTAGAGCGCCGTTAGTTCCGGCAGAAAAAAGGTTCATATTAATTCCAAAGTCTTCAATTACCTGTGCATTGAGTACAGTAATTGAGCAAGCAAATAATACTGCAATAAAAAGTACTGTTTTTTTCATAAGATAAAAATTTTTAATTGTTGATATAGTCCTTTTTTGTGTTTCTGATAACAAAGATAAAAATAAATGTTTCAAGTTTAAAACATATTCTTGTTAAACAAGTTAAGCGGCTTATTTTGAAAATTAAAGGTGCGCTCATGTAATTGCACCACAAATTTAAATAAAAAATCAAATTTGACCCATCTAAGTATGTTAATATATGTCAAAATTGCTAACTTAACATTGTTAATTAAAAACGGTTCTAAAGTAGTGCATGATGTTTCGGCTTAACATTAAATTAATATTAAGATTAAGATATATTAACTAATTTTACCCTGTTTTATCAAGAAAACTGAATATGTAAATATAATGAATGTTATACTCTAAAAAATTGATTAATTAATTAAATGTATTATGGTAAAACGATTATCCTCTAAAGTGCTGCTTATCTTGTCGTTTATCCTTTTTGGATATGTGGCAGGGTATGCGCAAAGTGGTACTGTTTCCGGTACGGTTACAGATGCCGCAGAAGGCGAGCCGTTGCCCGGAGTAACAGTTCTTATTAAAGGAACTACACTGGGAACCGCTACCGACATGGATGGAAAGTACAGCCTGTCGGTTGAGCCTAATGCTACACTGGTATTTTCATACGTTGGTTTTGAGAGCCAGGAAATCGCAGTTCAACCCAATTCAACTGTAAATGTGTCATTGAAAATGAGTGCAGAATACATTGATGAATTTGTGGTTATCGGCTATGGTGTAGCTAAAAAAGATGATGCTACCGGTTCTGTTATTGCGGTCGACTCCAAGGAGTTCAACCGGGGTGCCATTACTTCACCCACCGAACTGGTTAGCGGAAAAATTGCAGGTGTTCAGATCACCAACAATGGCGGTGCACCCGGTGAAGGTTCTACGATCCGGATTCGCGGTGGATCTTCGCTTTCAGCAAGTAATGATCCGTTGTTTGTAATTGACGGAGTGCCTGTTGATGACGGTGGTGTAAGCGGTATGCGTAACCCGTTGAACACCATTAACCCGAACGATATCGAAACATTTACTGTTTTGAAGGATGCCTCCGCTACCGCAATTTATGGTTCAAGGGCCTCCAATGGTGTTATCATTATTACAACCAAAAAAGGACAAAAGAAACTGGATGGTGTAAAAGGATTACCCGTTAAATTTGAATACAACGGGAACCTTTCAATTTACACTGTTCCTAAAACCATTGATGTTTATGGCGGACAGGAATTTCAAAGCCTGATCGAAGAACGTTATCCAAACCAGACTGATTTACTTGGATATACTGTTGGCGGTGAGAAAATGTATGCCGATACCGACTGGCAAGATGAAATTTATGAAAAAAGTGCCTTTGGTATGGATCATTATTTGAGTGCTTCAGGTGTTACAGGAAAACTAGGTCCGATCACAACACTGCCTTATCGTATCTCTTTTGGTTATACCGATCAGGATGGTGTTTTGAAAACCGACAATATCAAAAGAACAACCATTGCCGGAAATCTTAATCCATCCATGTTTGATGATCATCTGAACATTAACCTGAATGGTAAATATGTAAATGTCGATAACTTCTTTGCTAACCGTGATGCCATTGGTGCGGCGCTACAATATGACCCCACCAAACCGGCAACAGCAGGTGGTGTTTTTGAAGAACGTTATGGTGGCTATTGGGCCTGGTTGCAGGATGGTTCTGTAAATCCTGTAGAGCAAGGTTCAGCCAACCCGGTTGCATTGCTCAATCAGCGCGAAGACAAATCAAACGTAAACCGTTTTATTGGTAACGCACAGCTCGATTATAAATTCCATTTTCTGCCTGAGTTAAGGGCTAACCTCAACCTCGGTTACGACAGGTCAAAAAGTGAGGGAACCATATTTGTGGATACTACAGCTGCTTTTGCTTACGATCCTCAAACAGGGGGTGGAACAAATAATTATTACGAGCAGGAAAAGAAAAACGAACTGCTCGATTTTTATTTAAACTATGTCAAAAATATTGATGGTATCAACAGTGTAATTGATGTGATGGCCGGTTATTCGTGGCAACATTTCTATTATAGCAATTACTCCATTAATTCCGATGTATTGCTTAATCCTGAAAGGACAGATACCATTGATGATCCAACAGAATATTATCTCGTTTCTTTCTTTGGCAGGTTAAATTATACCTATAATAATAAGTATCTGCTTACCTTCACATTGAGGAATGATAACACTTCACGATTCTCGGAAGATACCCGTGCAGGTTGGTTCCCTTCAGTTGCTTTTGGGTGGAAGATAAAAGAAGAATCATTCCTCGCAGATGTAAATTCAGTATCGCAATTGAAACTGAGATTGGGATGGGGTATAACAGGGCAGCAAAATATCGGACAGGGTAATTATCCGTATTTGCCAAGATATACCACTAGTAACCAGTTTGCCCAATACCAGTTAGGAAATCTGTTTTATTACACCCTGCGTCCGGAAGGTTATGATGCCGATATCAAATGGGAAGAAACCACTACCTGGAACGTAGGTTTGGATTACGGTTTTGCCAAAGACAGGATCTACGGTTCTATCGATTATTATTATCGTCAAACCAATGACCTGATCAACTTTATTCCGGTTCCGGCAGGTACCAATCTTACCAACTACATTTTGACCAACATCGGTGACCTCGAAAACAGGGGTGTTGAGTTCAGCATTATTGGCCGTGCCATTGCAAAAGACGATATGTTCTGGGAAGTTGGATTTAATGCAACCTATAACAAAAATGAGATCACCAAACTTACTGCAACCGACGATCCGGATTATTTAGGCGTTGAAGCCGGTGGAATTTCAGGTGGTGTTGGAAACAACATTCAAATGCATACTGTTGGACATCCCGCTTATTCATATTTTGTTTTTGAGCAGGTTTATGATGCCAACGGTAAACCAATCCAGGGATTATATGTCGACCGTAACGGCGACGGACAGATCACCAATGACGACCGTTACCATTACAAAGATCCGGCAGCCGATTTCTATTTTGGAATCTCCTCAAGGTTTAATTACAAAAACTGGGATTTCATGTTCAGCGGCCGTGCTAATTTCGGCAACTATGTGTATGACAACGTAAACTCCGAAAATGCAGTTTACGAAAGGTTATATCGTCCTGAAGGACCCTATCTCAGCAACGTGGTAACTGCTGTTTCTGAAACAGGATTCCAGAATCCCGAATATCTCTCGGATTACTATATTAAAGAAGCTTCTTTCTTTAAAATGGACGTAATTACACTGGGTTATACCTTTGCAAACCTTGCCAATGACAGGGTTAAATTACGATTGTCGGCAACGGTTAACAATGCGTTTACAATTACGCAGTACGAAGGAATTGATCCTGAAATCAGCGGTGGTATTGATAACAGGATTTATCCCCGACCAAGGGTTTATTCATTCGGTTTAAACCTCCAGTTTTAATCATTTAGATCTATGAATATTATGAAAAAAATAATAAGCATAACAACAGTATTGGCAGGATTTCTCATTATGTTCAATTCCTGCATGAAGGATCTGGATACCGTGCCGTTGGATAAAGATGTCACAACTGCAGCTACCGTATTTGATGATCCGGCAGCATACAAACAAGTGCTTGCAAAACTATACGCCGGACTGGCTGTTTCAGGTCAGCAAGGCCCCGCCGGTAATGGCGATATCAGTGGTATTGACGAAGGGTTCGGACAATATCTCCGTGGATTATGGAACATGCAGGAGCTCACTACCGATGAGGCTGTGATCGCCTGGAATGACCAGACTATTAAAGATCTTCACTGGCAAACCTGGGGATCAAGCGACGTATTTATTTCAGCATTTTATTACAGGGTGTTTTATCAGATCTCAGCTTGTAACGAATTCATTCGTGAAACTTCCGGTCCAAAACTCGACGATCGCGGAGTAAGCGGAAGCCTCAGGGCCGATGTTGAGCATTTTCGTGCTGAAGCCCGTTTCCTGAGAGCATTGAGCTACTGGCATGCAATGGATCATTTTGGTAATGTGCCTTTTGTAACCGAAGAAGATGCTGTTGGGGCATTTTTCCCGGAGCAAATCTCAAGAGCTTCTTTGTTCAGCTATATCGAAGGTGAACTGAAAGATATTGAAAATAAGATGGTGGATGCACGTGCCAATGAATATGGCCGGGCTGATAAAGGCGCTGTTTGGGCCTTACTGGCAAAAATTTACCTCAATGCCGAGGTTTATGCCGGAGCTAACAAATATGCTGATTGTATTACCTACTGTAATAAAATCATCAACGAAGGTGGTTATAGCCTGGTGGATGATTATTCACATTTGTTCCTGGCCGACAATGACGGTTTGAACGAGGTGATTTTCTCCATTAATTTTGATGGAAACCGCACCCAAACTTACGGTGGAACCAACTTCATTGTTCACGCTGCAGTGGGTGGCGAAATGGCTCCGGCTGATTTTGGTGTGAACGGCGGATGGGGCGGTACCCGTACTACCAGTGCATTCGTTGATCTGTTCCCGGATGAAACCGGCGATGCCGACAATCGTGCCATGTTTTTCACAACTGGCCAAACCAAAGAGATTGTTGACATTGGCGACTTTACCAACGGATATGCAGTTACAAAATGGAAAAACGTGACTTCTACCGGAAATCCCGGATCAAACCTTGATTTCCCTGATACAGATTTCCCCGTTTTCCGTTTGGCCGATATCTACCTGATGTATGCTGAAGCAGTATTGCGTGGTGGTGGCGGAAACATGTCGACTGCTGTTGACTATGTAAACATGGTTCTACAAAGAGCCAATGCTGCTACTGTTTCATCCATCGATCTGGATTTCATGCTTGAGGAAAGAGGACGTGAACTTTATTGGGAATGCCACCGCAGGACCGACCTTATCCGCTTCGGCGAATTTACAGGCGGTTCATATTTGTGGCCCTGGAAAGGTAACGTAGCCGAAGGAAAAGTTGTTGACAATAAATACAACCTCTTCCCGATTCCTGCTTCAGACATAGGAGCTAATCCTAATCTTTCTCAAAATACGGGCTATTAATGATTAATTTAAAGATTCTAACAATGAAAAAAATAATAATTCTTTTCATCGGACTCATCGGGCTCGGGTTGCTGTTCTCCTGTGAAAAGCAGGAAACAGATCCCGTATTGGATATGAGTCAGGCTACTGCACCGGCCATCGCATCTCCGCAAAGTGGTGCAGCCTTTGTTTTTACAGAGGATATGGCTGATGAGATGTTTACCATGAGCTGGAATGCGGCTACCTATAATCTCAGTGATTTGGAAGCCACCAATTACAGTGTAATAGCAGATCTGGCCGACAGTGCATTTACCACATCCAAAGAATGGGTAAGTACTACTGAAATCTCTAATTCTGTTACTGTTGGGGCAATGAACAGCTTCCTCATTGGATTGGGTGTTGAGGCTGGTACTGCAACTGATGTGGTTTTTAAAATCAATGCATATGTAAATGCAAATAATAACGTAACAGCACAGGAATCAGGCGTAGTAACGCTTAACTTTACTACTTATGAATCTGTTGTTACTACTTTTGCTGCATTGTATGTTCCCGGTGATTATCAGGGCTGGAACCCCGGTGAAGCGCCCAAGATCTATGATTTTGACGGTGATGGAGTCTACACCGGATTCATCTTTTTCCCCGAGGGCGGAACATTTGAATTCAAGTTTACCTCTGATCCTGACTGGGACCATACCAATTATGGATATGCTGCAGACGGTGTGCTTGATACAGATGCTGGTGCAGGAAACCTTTCAGTTCCGGGCGCAGGCGGATACCATTTTGAAGTAGATATCAACGGCCTTACCTGGACCAAAAGCGACCCTGAATTCTGGGGTGTAATTGGCGAATGGTTATCATGGTCAGAAGATATTGATCTGGAATGGTTCCATGATGCAGCAAATGATCTGCAATACCTTACGGTTACTGTTGCTGATATTCCGGCAGCCGATAACCAGAGGTTTAAATACCGTGCGAATGATGCATGGGATATCAACCTCGGTGATGATGACCTGGACGGATTTATGAACCCCGGTGGAGCGGATATTCCAATCCCTGATGGAGGAACCATTACGTTCTACCTGGATTATACCAAAGGTCCCGATCCTTTTTACTGGATCGAAACGAAATAGAACATTTCACATCAATATAAAAGGGTTGCTTTTGTGCAGCCCTTTTTTATTTCAATTATTGCCATTTTTAACGTAAACTTCACAGTAATATCAAGGTGAAAAAGCCGTTATTTGTTAACTTTGTAGCATATTATTCTGAAAAAACAACATCATGAAATATTTTTTATTTTCCCTTATTTTCCTGCTTCCTGTTTTTGGTGGATTGAAAAGTCAAACCATCACTACCACCCCTGAATATCCAACTGCTGACGATGAAATTTCGCTGGTATTTAATGCCACCGGAACGCCGCTGGAAGGTTACACCGGCCAAATGTTTACCCATACCGGTGTAGGCATCGATGGCGGAAGTAACTGGCAATATGTTATCGGTGACTGGGGTAATAATACCAATCAACCCGAGCTTACAAGTTTAGGTAACAATAAATGGGAACTATTAATTACTCCATCCCTGTATCAATTTTATGGCGTAAATCCCTCAGTGGATGTAGTAAATTTATCCTTTGTTTTCAGAAGCACTGATGCAAATACCCAAACCGGCGACTTGTTTATTCCTATTTTCAGTAATGAACTGATGATAACTTTATATGAAGGTGAAGTCAATGCCAACATCCTGGTAGGCAACACTTACACGTTAAATGCCGCCAGCCCGCTTGCCGACTCAATGTTTTTGTATATCAATGATGAATTGGTTTATAGTACCGATCAAACTGAAATATTATTTGAAACTATTGTGACAGATGTGTATGGTTACTGGAATACAGTTCCGGTTTTATTAAAGGCTGTAAATGCAACGGATATGGTAAGCGAATCTGGCACCCTCACGGTTTTTCCTGAACCTGCTGTGGCTGAACGGCCTGCCGGGGTGAAAGATGGTATCAATTATATGGATAACAATACAGTGATCCTGTCATTATTTGCACCCATGAAGGAATATGTATTTGCGGTTGGTGATTTCAATGACTGGACAACAGTTGAAGAACATTATATGAATATTACGCCCGATGGCGACAGGTTTTGGGTTCAACTGAACGGTCTGGCCGAAGGGCAGGAGTATATTTATCAGTACCTGGTGGATGGCTATATTTACATTGGTGATCCCTATGCCGAAAAGGTGAGTGATCCCTGGAACGACCAATATATCAGCGAGGCCACTTATCCCGGTATGCTTGATTATCCTGATGGACTGGCAGATGGAATAGCAACTGTTTTGCAAACAGCCCAGGATGAATACCAGTGGCAGAATACCAATTTTACACCGCCTGCTGTGGATGACCTCGTGGTGTATGAATTACTCGTTCGTGATTTTACCGAAGCGCATACCTATCTGTCATTGATCGATACGCTTGATTATTTTAAAAGGCTTGGTATTAATGCAATCGAATTGATGCCTGTAAATGAGTTTGAAGGCAACCTGAGTTGGGGATACAACCCCAATTATTATTTCGCAGTTGATAAATATTATGGCCCGAAAAACACCCTCAAACAATTTATTGATGCCTGTCATGCCGAGGGCATTGCAGTGATCCTTGATGTGGTTTATAATCACTCTTTCGGTACTTCGCCTTACGTAAAGTTATACTGGAACAGCGATGCCAATACACCCGCTGATAACTCCCCGTTTTATAATGTGGTGGCCAAACACGATTTTAACGTGGGCTTCGATTTTAATCATGAAAGTGAAGCAACCAAACAATATATCAGCCGTGCTTTAAAGTTTTGGCTTGAGGAGTTTCATGTGGATGGATATCGATTTGATTTATCCAAAGGATTTACCCAGAAGAATACACTCGGCAATG